>JAESGY010000008.1_pt1 | contig 255583 bp, 257 predicted proteins | sample 9269841 | NCBI WGS metagenome assembly JAESGY01 (sample SAMN17022865, study PRJNA683097) | algae metagenome | isolation source: Spirirestis rafaelensis WJT71-NPBG6 and co-occurring heterotrophs from... | place: USA: Pinto Wells, Joshua Tree National Park, Colorado Desert, CA | collected...
CGGCCCGCATTCGTCGAGATTCACCTCGTACGTGTCGTAGCGCGGGTTCTCGCCCGTGTCGGGATCGTAGCGATAGATCTTGAAGGATTTGATGCGGTTGGCACCGGCCTCCGCCTTATACTGGCGGCCCTTGCCCTTGATGACACTGTTGGCGGGAAGCGTGAACTCGGCCATTCTCAATCCTCTAGCGTTGGGCGCGAGATAGAGACGGGACAGGGGAAAAGCCAGTCCTCCCGAAGGTCCGTATCACTTGTCCTGCGATTGCGGTTCCTGCTCACGGACGATAACGCTCTTCAGAGGTGAAAGCAGAGACAAGGTGACGAAGGCGAGCAGGGTCAGCATCACCGCCACATCGATTGCGCCGAGCCCGACCGAAAGCCCGATCGCCCCGGTCACCCAGAGGCTGGCGGCGGTGGCAGTGCCCTTGACGCTGTCCTTGACCTTGAGGATCGCGCCGCCACCGATGAAGCCCATGCCGGTGATAAGGCCCTCGACCACCCGGGCGGTCGCTTCGGGGTTGTCGCCGATGATCCCTTCGCTGGCCTGAAGGAAGCCGCAGGAGGCGACAGCCACCAGCGGGAAGGTACGGATGCCGGCCGAGCGTTCTTCCTTTTCGCGGTTCCAGCCGATCGGCAGCGCCAGCACATAGGCCAGCAGCAGCGCGGCCGCGTGCGGCAGAAGATTGAAGTTATCGGCCCCGAACAATTCTGTCATGGAGCCGTAACAATCGGCCTCGCGCTTAGCTCCCCTGTGCGGCCTTCAGCACCTCGGCAGCGTGGTTGGGCACTTTGACCTTGCGCCAGGCGCGGAGCACCGTGCCATCCTCGCCCACGAGAAAGGTCGCACGCTCCATCCCCATATACTTGCGGCCGTACATGCTCTTCTCGACCCAGGTGCCGAATGCCTCGCTGAGTGGCCCTTCGTCGACGGTGAGCGGGACCTTGAGATCGTATTTGGCGATGAATTCGTCGTGGCTCTTGGCACTGTCACGCGACACGCCGACTACGCGGGTGCCGGCGGCGGCGAACTTGTCCGCAAGGCCGGTGAAATCCTGCGCTTCGCGGGTGCAGCCCGACGTATCGTCCTTGGGATAGAAGTAGAGCACCAGCCTTCCGCCGGGATTAGCGAGATCGATCAACTCGTCCCCGGTCGTCGCAACCGTCAGTGCCGGTGCCTTGTCGCCCTGCTCGATCATGCCTTGCCTTTCCTTACCTGCTCCCAGCGCGCCCCGATCCGAGCGCGTGCCTCATCGAGAGCCGCCATCAGCGCATTCCAACCCGCCTGTCCACACAGACCTGCGACGAGGCTGCGGCTGGCGTCCGGCACGTCGGCGGCGTTGCCGGGGACCACCAGGCGAAGGACGACGAGAAAGCGGCTGAGAAGGCGCAGGTCTGGGTCGGCCTCGGCATCCAGCAGGCCAGCTGCCGTGAGGTCGGCGATGGCCCGTTCGAGCCGTGGATCAAGCCCGACACCGGTCGTCAGCTGAAGCACGTGGACGGTGAACTCGAGATCGACGAGGCCGCCCGGACCGAGCTTGACGTCGAGCGGTCCTGATGGCGGCTTGTGGCGCGCCATGTCGGCGCGCATCGCCGCGGCGTCCTCGCGAACTTTCTCGTGATCTCGCGGCTCCGCAAGGATGGTGCGGATGAGCTCAACGACTTTTTCCTGGAACGCCTGATCGCCGGCAAGCGGCCGGGCACGACAAAGCGCGAGATGCTCCCACGTCCAGGCTTCGGTCCGCTGATAGGCGGCAAAGGCCTCGAGGCTGACTGCCAGCATGCCCTGCTCACCCTGGGGACGGAGACGAGTATCAACGTCGTAAAGGGGCCCGGCAGAGGTCTGCACCGAGAGCCCGGCGACGATCCGGCTCGCGAGGCGATTGTAAAAGTCCGTCGCTCCAAGCGGGCGCCCACCGTCAGATCGGGCACCCTCGGGCGCATCAAACAGGAAGATGAGGTCGAGGTCGCTGGCGTGGGTCAGCGCCTTGCCCCCGAACCGGCCGAGCGCAACCACCGCGAGATGGCCGTCCGCGATCCGGCCATGCGTCTCCGCAAAGCTCTCCTCGACCTTGGCGGCAATCACCCGAACGGTTGCCTCGGCAAGGGCGCTATACCCTTCTGCCAGCGCGATCGGATCGCGGGTGGCGGTGATGAGCTGCACACCGAGCGCGAAGCGGCGTTCGCCGACAAGGCGGCGGATGCGGTCCAGCGCAGCATCCAGGGCATCGTCAGCCACCGCTATTGTGCCGCGGGCGGTAAGGGTCTCGGCATCGGGAATTTCGACCAGGCTGCTTTCGTCGATCAGCCCGTCGAGCAAGGTCGGGCGCTGCGCCAACTGGTCCGCGAGTGCCGGCGCCTGGGCCAGGATCAGCGCCAAGAGATCGGCCAATTGCGGCCGCGCTTCAAGCAAGCGGAAGAAGTTCAGGCCGCTCGAGAGCCGGTCGATTACGTCGGTTAGGCGATTGAGCGCGCGGAGGGGATCGGCGGCGGCGGCGATGCGCGGCAGCAAGGTCGGCAGCATCCCTTCGAAGGCGGTCCGCGCCGCCGGCGAGCGCAAGGCGCGCGACTTGCCGGTGCGCCATTCGGCGATCCGGCGCGTCGCTTCGGCCGGATCGGGCCAGCCCATCGCGGCAAGCTCGTCGCGCAACAGGTCGGGATCGTTCGACAATCGCCGATCACGGCTGCGCACCAGGCTGTCGAACGAGCGGCCGACCACGTCGACGTGCGGGCGAAGCTCGGCCAGCAGCGCAGCAGCATTCTCATGCCCGCCAAGCCGGGCGACTGCTTCCAGCGCTTCACCGGACGGAAGCCGATGTTCCTGCCGGTCGTCGATCATCTGCACGCGGTGCTCGGCGGTGCGCAGCGCTCGATAGGCCTTCGCAATGGCAGCGGCTTCTCCGGCATCGAGGCGGCCGGCGGCGGACAGAACAGCAAGCGCATCCAGCGTGGCTGGCGCGCGCAGTTCCGGATCACGGCCGCCGTGCACAAGCTGCTGAACCTGCGTGAAGAACTCGGCCTCACGAATGCCCCCGCGTCCGCGCTTCAGATCGTAGCCCGGACCGAACTGCTGCCCCTGCGCATAATGGTCGCGGATACGCAGCGAGATATCGCGGATGTCGTCGATAGCGCCGAAATCGAGCGCCCGGCGCCAGACGAACGGCCGGATCTCGTCCAGGAAACGCTCGCCGAGTATGCGGTCGCCAGCGGTCGCGCGGGCTCGGATGAAGGCGGCGCGCTCCCATGGCAGCGCCGAGCTTTCATAATAAGAGATGGCTGCACCCACCGGCAGGACGATGGGCGTGACCTCGGGCGATGGACGGAGGCGAAGATCGACGCGAGCAACATAGCCCTCCGCCGTGCGCTCCTGCAGCAGCTCGACCAGACGCCGGCCAAGGCGGACAGCGGCGGCGCCGGGCTCGTCGCGGGCGCGGCGCGGCAGGGTGTCGGGATCGAACAGCAGAATGAGGTCGACGTCCGAGCTGTAATTGAGCTCGCGGCTGCCGAGCTTGCCAAGGGCCAAGACTGTGATGCCAGCAAGCGGCTCTCCCGGTGTGCGCTCGGCAATCGCCTGCGCCAGTGCCGCGTGGATGGCGCGGTCGGCGAAGTCGGACAAGGCGGCGGTGACAGCCTCGAGCGAGAGTTCGCCAGATAGATCACCAAGTGCGGTCGCGAGCGCCAGTCGCTGGCGCGCAAGGCGCAGGGTAACGGCGACCGGCTGCTCGCCCGAGCCTTCCGCATCGGCGAACGCCAGCGCCTCCTCGCTGCCGAATTGTTCGAATGTCTCGGCAAGTTCCGGGTGCCGCTCGATCAGCCCGCGCAGGAACGGCGACCAGCGCAATGCGCGATCAAGTGCGCCACGTCTCGCTGATGCCGAAAGGTCACTCACCCGTTAGACCGTTCAGCAGCCGACTTAGCGGGCAACGAAAGCGCCTTAGCTGCGTTGAACATCCAAATGAATTCCGCACCTAACATCAAGGCGGCGGCGGTAGAATCGAAGGCCCACATGGATCGACGTGTCATCAGGGTCGAGCTACCGCCTGCACATGCCGGTGTCACCGCTGCCTTGCGGCGTGCCTTTGCGGCCGTCCCACCAGGTGGTGAGGATCGCCAGTTTGAAGAATTGCTGGCGCGTCTCGGGTGACACCCTTTCCGGCGAAGGTCGGTGACTTCGTTTAGCGTAGAATCGAAAGAACGCCGCCCCAGTTCCTGCCGGGGCGGCGTTTCTTTGTTCAGCCGCGCGGACCGGCGAGTTCGTCGACTTCGCCCATGATCTGCGACAGGGCACTGTGGTTGGGGTCCGTCTTGTGCTGCCGACGGCTTGGCAGCTTGCCGCCCGAAAGCAGCTGCTCCAGGGCAACCCGACCACGAGCGACGCGGCTCTTGATCGTTCCCACCGCACAGCCGCAAATCTCGGCCGCTTCTTCGTAGGCAAACCCGCCCGCGCCAACGAGGATCAGCGCCTCGCGCTGCGGCTGCGGCAGGTGCATCAGCGCACGCTGCATGTCGCCAAGCTCGACATGGCGATCCTGACTGGCAGGCGCGGCGAGCAGCTTGGAAGCGGTAATCTCGTCCCATTCGCCCTTAAAGCGCGCCCGGCGCATCTGGCTGAGGAACAGGTTGCGCAGGATGATGAAGGTCCACGCCCGCATGTTGGTGCCGGCCTGGAAGCGCTTGCGCGCAGCCCATGCCTTGAGAAGGGTTTCCTGCACCAGATCGTCGGCGAGATCGCGGCTGCCCGAAAGCGAGCGGCCAAAGGCGCGGAGATGAGGAATGACCTGCGCCAGCTGGGTCTTGAATTCCGGATCGGACAGCGGAACGGGCTCGGCCCGCGCCGCTTCGGCCGGTTGACTATCCAGATCGTCGCTCACGTATCCCCGCCCATTGTCACTGTTGCTTCTTGCGCTCTCCGCGCTCTGAACCACGACGTAGTCCACTCAGGCCGCAACGAAGTAGATGATTGCGAACGCCAGGATGACAAGGGCAAGCCCGCCGAACAAGGCCACGCGTGCAACGCCCGGGGTCGTACCCGCGCGCGCTTCGGTTCCGGTGAGATGTTCCGGATTATTTTGATCCATGAGGTGTCGGCACTCCGAACAGATTTGAAGCGCCAACGCAACGATGGGAACCCGGGTTCCCTCGCTACGCGCTTCAGCCCGCCGGAACCGTCGCCGCGTCGAAGAAGAGCGCCTGGGCAATCGCCGCCTTCACCGTTGCCCGCTGGAAGGGTTTGGTGATAAGAAAGGTCGGCTCCGGCCGAGTGCCGGTGAGAAGACGCTCGGGGAAGGCCGTGATGAAGATCACCGGAACCGAGAATTCGGCAAGGATGTCGCGCACCGCGTCGATGCCGCTCGAATCGTCGGCGAGCTGGATATCGGCCAGCACCAGGCCAGGCGGGTGGGCGCGGGCTTGCGCCACAGCTTCGTCGCGGGTGACCGCAACGCCGGTGACATTGTGGCCAAGGTCGCGGACGATGGTCTCGATGTCCATCGCGATGATCGGCTCGTCCTCGATGATGAGAACATCGGCGAGTGTCTGGCGTTCGATCTCGCCGAGCGCCTCCTGCACCAGATTGTCGATCTCGTTGGGCTCAGCACCGATGAGGTAACCGGCGTCCGCAGCCGAAAATCCTTCCAGGGCGGTCAGCAGCAGGGCCTGACGCGACAGCGGCGTGATGCGGCTGAGGCGAGCCTGCGCAATCGCTTCGGGATTACCAAGGCCGTTGTCGGCGTCTTGGCCTTCCTCGATGTTGGCGGTCGACCAGATGGCGTGGAAAGTCTTGTACAGACCAAGGCGCGGTTCGACATCGCGCGGGAAGCTGTCGGGAGCTGCCACGATCGCTTCAAGGGTCGCGCGGACGAACGCGTCGCCATGGGTCTGGCTGCCAGTCAGAGCGCGGGCATAGCGCCGCAGGAAGGGCAGATGAGGCGCGAGTTCCTGGCCTAGCGACATGGGTATCCCGTTGCTCCTATAATTCGTATCGAGGCCCCTATTGGGAGCCGCCAAGCCAAACTGCAAGCCTCGGGCAGCGCGAGGCACCCGCGCTCGAAGCCGCCGATTTTTATCTGTTAAGCGGACGGAACAAAGAACCGGCCATTTAGTTTCGTGAGCGGGCTGCCCCAACTCGAGTTGACGGGCCGGCGGCCCTGTTTCTAGGGGGCTAGTGTTTCGCCCGTTCACAAGGACAGGGATTTGCGAGAGGCTACGCTGCGCCGGGAGGGGACCGAAGGGTTGAGTGCGAACAACAACGATTCTCGTCCACAAGACGACAAGAGCAAGAGCACAAAAGGCACCAAACGTCGTGGGCAGGCCGCCCAAGACGTCGGCAAGGCCTTGCGCAGCGCTTATGACGAAACTCTGCGTGAAGACGTTCCCGACGACTTTCTCGACCTTCTTGGAAAGTTGAGCTGAGCGAGGTTCAACTCGCCCTGCCCGTCGCGTGATGTCATTCCTGAAAAACTGGTTTCGGCAGCTTCCCACCGCCGGGAAGCTGATGCTTTTGCTGAGCGCTGCGATCCTGCCGCTGGGCCTGGTCCTCGTCGCCGCGGCCAGCAACGGCATCGAGCAGGCAAATGGTGCCCTCTCCTCCCGCGCCAAGGATCAGGGCAGGCTTGCCGTGCGCGCCATCGACAGCCTGATTGCGCGCAACGTACTGGCGCTCAGGATTGCCGCCAATGGCGCGCTCGACGGCGCCGGCGATCCTTGCGAACGGGTCAGCCGAGCGCTTGGCGCCGCTCCGGGCACACCTTCGTCCTTCCTCCTTTCCGATCCGCTCGGCACCCAGCTCTGCGCCCGCGGCGAACCTGATGATGGCGGCCGCCCGACCCTGCTGGTTGCGCCCGGCAAAGTCCGTTTGTGGTTGGTGCCCGAGCGCGGGCGGCTGTTCTACAAGGTCGGCGTGTTCGGCGGGTCCGCGACGGGATCTCTCGACCGCGAACAGTTTCGCGCCGCGCTAAGCGCTGCCCGCGCCGGGACTGCCGGTCTCGACCTGATGGTCGGGGGCGGCTCGCTGCAGGTCAGTGACGAGGGCGAGCGAAGCGGCGGGTTTGGGGGCGACGGCGTCGTGGAGCGCTTCGAGCAGGCGATCGCAGGCGGCCAGGTCCAGATCGCGGTCGACGTGCCGATCGAACGCATTGCGTCGGCAGATCGGCTGCTGCTGCTGCTTCCGCTGCTGATGTGGATCGTCGCCGCCCTTCTCAGCTGGCTCGTCGTCCGCACGTTCCTGCTGACGCCGTTGCGCCGGATCAGCCAGACCATTGCGGCGCACGAGCCGGGCCAGGGTCCGTTGCAGCTACCCAAACGCCTCGGCTCCTCCGTTGAGATCCGCGAACTCGGCGCCTCCTTCACCCGCGCGGTCGAGCGGATTGAGAAGAGTGAGCGGGATATGGGCGAGGCGCTCGAAGGGCAGCGGAAGCTGGTCCGGGAGGTTCACCACCGGGTCAAGAACAACCTCCAGGTCGTGGCCTCGCTGCTCAACATCCATCGCCGCAGCGCCAAATCTGAAGACGCGCAAAACGCCTATTCCGCGATTGGGCGGCGCGTCGATGCGCTGGCGGTGGTTCACCGCAATCATTTTGCCGAGCTCGAGGAGAACCGCGGCATTGCGCTTCGCCCGCTGATCAGCGAACTCGCCTCCAACCTTCGCGGCAGCGCACCCGAAAGCGCCCGGCGGCTCGACATCAGCCTCGACCTCGAAAGCCTCAACACCACGCAGGACGTGGCGGTGGCAACGGCGTTCCTCACGACCGAGATCGTCGAGCATGCCATGCTGACCCGCCCCGATGCGCCCGTCACCCTGACCCTGCGACGGTCGAGCGACATCACTGCGCGCTTCACCCTCGCCACGGGCGCCCTCTCACCCGAGATCGCCAACCAGGCCGAGCACCAGCAATTCGAGCGGATCATCAACGGGCTCGCGAAGCAGCTCCGCTCGGCGATGGAGCGGACTGACGAGCATTACAGCGTTGAGCTTCCGGTCTTCCCGGCACGGGAGAGCTACTAGGCGGATAACGCCGGATCGGCGGTGTTCCGAATAATCCGAATAGAGCACAAAAAACTTCGTGGTTGCTGGAACCCTTGGCCGGCATCGCCGTTTTACTCTTCGGATAGTGACCTTTTGCCCCCCCGCTCTCGCTATCCGCTTACACGGGCCCGAAGTCGTCAACCCTCCCCCCCCCGGTGACGATTTCGGGCCCGCCTTGCGTCTGGGGCAGATCGAACACCGTTGAGAAGAAGAGACCGGCAGATTTGTATCGGTCGAGCCGCTCTTAGTCGGTGGTAGCTGGAGCCTGCTGCCGCGATGACCGCCAGTTCGTCAGGCGGATGGCGATGATTGAGCTTTCGTAGAGCATCCACAACGGTAGGGCGAGCATCAGCTGGCTGATCGCATCGGGCGGAGTCAGCACCGCTGCGATCGCAAAGGCACCGACGATCGCATAGCGCCGCTTGGCTGCGAGCTGCGCCGCCGTCACCAGCCCGGCTCGCTCCAGCAGCATCAGCAGAATCGGAAGCAGAAAGGCGACACCGAAGCCGAACAGGAACCGAGTCACGAACGACAGGTAATTGCCGACACCCGGCAGCGCTTCCTGGCTGACCCCGCCGATGTCGCCTTCGAAGCCCAGCAGGAAGTGCAGCGCCCAAGGCATGGCAAGATAATAAGCGAAGGCCGCCCCGCCGCCGAAGAAGATCGGGGTCATGAGCAGGAAAGGGAGAACTGCCCGTTTCTCCTTGGCGTAGAGCCCCGGGGCGACGAATCGCCAGATCTGGGTGGCGATCACCGGGAAGCAGATCATCAAGGCGGCGAACAGTGCCACCTTCACCTGCACCCAGAAGGCTTCAAAAACATCGGTGTAGATGACCCGGTCTTGTCCCGCATCCTTCAGCGGTTGAACGAGGAACGCGAAGATCGGCCTGGCAAAATAGTAGCAGGCGAAGAACGCCACCACGATCACGGCGATGCAGATCAGCAGCCGCTTCCGTAGCTCGACCAAATGCTCGAACAACGGCGCCTTGGAATTGTCGAGGTCCTTCACGGCAGCTCGCGCTTGCTGTGCTCGGGATCGGGGAGCGGCAGGCCGGGTTCGTCGTCGAAGGTCGGCTCGGGCGGCTGGCGGCTTTCCTCGGCAACGGGCGGTGGTTCGCTCACCGGGGCGCCGAGGGTGTCCGCGGCGCCGGCGTAAGGAACGGCGACAGGATGCTCGCGCATGATGCGCTCGTTTTCCTCGCGCCAGCGCTTTTCCATTTCCTCGAGCTCCGCTTCGCGCATCATGTTCTCGATGCCGGAGGTGAAATGGCGCGCATGGGCACGCGCGCGGCCGACCCAGCGGCCGACCGTGCGCATCGCCGTCGGCAGCTCCTTGGGTCCGATGAACACCAGGGCCGCCAGGGCGACAATCAAAAGCTCCGTCGTATCAACGCCGAACATGCGGCGACGAGATCAACGCGGGGCCGTGTCGGAAGGCGGCGGCGGCGGCGCGACGGGGTCTGCGGCACGCGGATGCGGCGTGACGTCGATCGGACGGTCGACCGAGCCCAGACGCCGGGCCTCCTCGGCCTTGCGGCGACGCTCGTCTTCTTCGTCGTCGGCCATTCCGTGCTTGAAGCTCTTCAAGCCCTTGGCGACGTCGCCCATCATCGAGGAAAAGCGATTGCCACCGAACAGCAGCAGGATGACGACCCCGAGAATGAGCCAGTGAATGAGGCTGAAACCGCCCATGAGATCGCTTACTCCGTTTTCGTGGGCCTCTATCTAGTCGTCTTGCTCGCCACTTACCAGTTGCAGCGAGGGTATCGGGTCAAGCAGCCCTGCCGCGCGCAGGTCATCGATGCCGGGAAGGTCGCGGCGGCTGGAAAGGCCGAAGTGAGTGAGGAAGTCGGCGGTGGTGGCGTAAAGCAGTGGCCGGCCCGGCCCTTCACGGCGCCCAGCGGGGCGGACCCAGCCCGCTTCCATCAAGACGTCGAGAGTGCCCTTGGAAGTCTGCACGCCGCGGATCGCCTCGATCTCGGCGCGGCTGACGGGCTCATGATAAGCGATGATGCTGAGCGTCTCCGTCGCGGCACGGCCGAGGCGGCGCGGTTCTTCGCGGGTGCGGCGGAGGAGGTGGGCAAGGTCGGGCGCAGTTTCGAAGTGCCAGCGACCGCCCCGCGTGACGAGGTGGATACCGCGACTGGCGTAGAGATCCTGCAGAGCGGCGAGCGCCTCGGCGAGGTCGCCTTCTCCCACATGACCGATAATGTCCTGTTCGCGCAGGGGCTCGACGGCGGCGAACAGCAGGGCCTCCACAGCACGCGTGTAGGCTTCGCTCATCCGCGGGCCTGACGCAGTTCGAGCGGCGCGAAGGGCTCGGCCTGCCGGAGCTCCACCCTCCCCTGTCGCGCCAGTTCGAGCGCTGCGACAAAGGAGGAGGCGAGCGAGGAACGGGCGCGGTCCGCATCATGGGTCGGCTCGAGAAACAGCTCGAGCTGCGTCCATTCAATTGCGGTTCCAACGAGAGCCGAGACGCGCTCGATCGCTTCTTCCAGCGTCACCACCGTGCGGCGCGCGACGACGTGCATCACCGGGGCGGAGCGAGCGCGGACCTGGCCGTACGCGGCGGCCAGTTCGAACAGCGAGATCTCCCAGCGCGACTTGCGGATCTGGCGCAGTCCCTCCGGCGATCCGCGTGCGAACACGTCACGGCCGAGGCGGTCACGGCCCATCAGCCGCGCGCCCGCGTCGCGCATGGCGTCGAGCCGCTGGAGGCGGAGTTGGAGCAAGGCCGCCAGCTCCTCGGGGCTGGGATCCTGAGCTGGGTCCTTGGGCAGCAGCAGGCAGGATTTAAGATAGGCGAGCCACGCCGCCATCACGAGATAGTCGGCGGCAATCTCCAGGCGGACGGCGCGGGCATTCTCGAGATAGTCGAGATATTGCTCGACCAGGGTCAGCATCGAAATCTGGTGGAGGTCGACCTTCTGCGTCCGCGCGAGGTTAAGCAGCAGGTCGAGCGGACCTTCGAACCCGTCGAGGTTGAGCTGGAGCACGTCGTCCTGATGGTCGGGGAGGAGCGACACGATGGATCCCCGCTCAGGCGAGCGCCAGAAGCTCGTCGCGAACCGCCACGGCTCCCGCAAAGTCCGGCCCATCCGAAGCGCCCAGCATCGCGCCCGCCATGGCCCGGGCCATGCGTCCCTCCGCTTCGGTGGTCATCGCGCCGACGTGCGCCGCAACATCGAGCATTTCATCAAACTTGCCGCTGCAGTGAAGCGTCAGATCGCAGCCGGCGGCAATGGCAGCGGCCGATCGCTCCCCGGCCGAGCCCGCCAGCGCTTCCATCCCGATGTCGTCGGTCATCAGCAAGCCGGCAAAGCCGATCCGCTTGCGAATGATCTCGTCGATGACGAACGGCGACTGGCTGGAGGGGCGCTCGGCGTCCCAAGCTTCGAAAAGAATGTGCGCGACCATGCCCATCGGTGCTTCGCGCAAGGCTTCAAAAGGCTCGAGGTCGATGTCAAGCTCCTGCGCCGAGGCAGTGACGCGTGGCAATTGCTTGTGGCTGTCGACCGTGGCGCGCCCGTGACCCGGCAGGTGCTTTATCACGCCGACGACGCCAGCGGACGACAAGCCGTCGAGCACCGCCCGGCCGATTCCGGCGACCTGCATAGGCTCGGTCCCGTAGGCGCGGTCGCCCATGATCTGGTCGGCGTCGGGCTGCCGGACGTCGAGCATGGGCGCACAATTGACGTTGATGCCGTGGGCGGCGAGCAGCAGTCCGATCGCTCGAGCATTCATCCGTGCCGCCTCGATCGCCGACGAAGGCGCGGCCTGGTAGAGCTTCTCGAACGCAGCTCCGGCGGGAAGCGGCGGCCAGACCGGCGGCTTCATCCGCATCACGCGCCCGCCTTCCTGATCGATCAGGATCGGCAGGTCCTCGCGGCCGTGAAGGTCGCGGAGCGAAGCGGTGAGTGCTTTAAGCTGCTCCGGATCGCCGCAGTTGCGCGCGAAGAGAATGTAGCCGGCGGGGTCGACATCGAGGAAGAACGCCCGCTCGTCTGGGGTGAGGGCTAGGCCCGCAAGGCCGTAGATCGCTGCCTGCATCACTTCAGCGCACCACGAAGCAGGCGTCGCCTGCAGCCTTGAGCAGTTGGCACGCCGCGCGTGCCTCGGCCGGGCTCGCGAACCCGGCGCGGAGGCGCTGGCCGGATTGATAGGGCACCACGATCTTGCCCGCCCCGGCGATGGCCGGGAAGCGGCCCGACAAGGTCTTCCACGCCGCTTCGGCTTCGCTGGCTGAGCCGTAGAAGCCGAGCTGGACCTGGTTGGCGGCGGCGGGCGCCGGTGGAGTCGCGGGCTCCTTCGCGGCTGGCGTTTCTTCAGCGGCGGCTGGAGCCTGCGGCTTCGGCTGAGGGCGAGCGATTGCCTCTTCGGGCACAGCGCTGAGGTCGAGCTGGCCGTCGACATCTTCGCCGGCGCCGGTGGCGAAGGCGGTTTCGCTGTCCCCGGCGACGTCGATCCCGCCGGGATTCTCCGGCTTGATCTTGATGGGTCCCGGCTCAGCCTTGATCAGTTCGGGCGCGCCGGTGCCTTCGGAAGCGTTGCTGCGGCCGAGCCAGTAAAGCGTGCCCGCAACCAACGCGGCGGCCAGCAGCACGATCAGGATCGCGGCGCCCATCTTGCGCGCGGACAGGGCCGGCGGCTCGTCCTCATCCTCGACTGGTTCGAGCCACGGCAGCGGCTCGCCCGACATCCCACCACCCCTAGTCGCCATCAGTATACCACCACGCAAGAAAGACCCGCTCGTTCGAGCTGCTGGCATATGACAACCGACTGGGCTTGCGAAGAGGTACCGAGCTGAAGCCGGTACAATCGTGTCGGCCGCCCGCCACCGAGCCCGCGAACGTCGACGGTGTTCACCATTTTGGGCTTGCTGGTGAGATAGGGATAGCGGCGGGTCACGCGCTTCCACTCGTCCTCGGCCTGCTTGCGGGTCGGGAAGGCTCCGAGCTGGACCACGCGGCCGCCATAGGGGCGTGGATTATAGGCGATGACCGGATTGGGTCCGGTCGGAGGCGGAGCGGGAGCGGCATCGTCGGCCGGGAAGATGGAACGGCCTGTGTTGCCTGCTTCACCGACAAAGTCGGCAGGCGCAGAGGCAGCAGGACTACGCTGGACAGTGTTCGAACGCCGGCGCGCAGTCGTCGTCGGCGCAGGCTGCGGCGCGGTCGCGACGGGCGCCGTCTCGTTGCCGAGCAGGTCGGGCGCCAACGCCTGATCAGCCGGCTGCGCCTCGGTGACCGGGATCGGCAAGGATTGTTCGGCCGGAAGCTGCGGCGCGGCGGCTTCCTTGCCGGTGCTCAGCCACCAGGCGCCGGCACCGACCGCCGCAACCAGCAGCAGGAGCAGCAGATACCAAGGCCACATCGACCCACCCTTGTCCGGCTGCGCGACCGCATCCGCCTTGGCGGGCGGGTCGTCGTGCAGCCAGGGAAGGCGCTCGGTCGGGGCCGCCATGGGTCAGCGCATCTCCTCGGCTGCCTCAACGCCCATCAAGGCCAGCCCGTTGCCAATCACCTGCGCGACCGCGGAGGCAAGCGCCAGCCGGGCCGCGCTGAGTTGGGGCTCGTCGTCGATAAGGAAGCGGCGCGAAGGATCGTCGTTGCCGCGGTTCCACAACGCGTGGAACGCGGCGGCGAGGTCGTAAAGGTAGAAGGCGATCCGATGCGGCTCATGCGCCAGCGCCGCCGCTTCGACCACCCGCGGATAGTGGCTGGCGTGGCGAACCATGGCCAATTCCTCGGCATCGAGCAGCGACAGGTCGGCGTCACCGGCGGCAAGCCCCGCCTCCACCGCCTTGCGCTTCAGGCTCGAGATGCGCGCATGGGCATACTGGACGTAGAAGACCGGATTGTCTTTGGACGCTTCGACGACCTTGGCGAAGTCGAAATCCAGCATCGTGTCCGGCCGCTTGGTCAGCATGATGAAGCGGACCACGTCCTTGCCGACTTCGCGCACGACATCGGCGAGCGTGACGAAATTGCCGGCCCGCTTGCTCATCTTGACCGGCTCGCCGGCGCGCAGCAGCTGGACCATCTGCACCAGCTTGACGTCCAGCACTTCGCGCCCGGCAAGCGCGGCAACCGCGGCCTGCGTGCGCTTCACCGTGCCCGAATGGTCGGCGCCCCAGATGTTGATGAGCTCATCCGAGCGTTCGAGCTTCTGGAGGTGATAAGCGGTATCGACGCCGAAATAAGTCCAGCTGCCGTCCGACTTCTTCATCGGCCGGTCCTGATCGTCGCCGAACTTGGTCGAACGGAACAGGGTCAGCTCGACCGGCTCCCAATCCTCCGGCGCCTTGCCCTTGGGGGCTTCCAGCACGCCTTCGTAGACGAGGTCCTTGGCCCGAAGCGACTCCATCGCGCGGTCGGCGGCGCCCGACGCGACAACCTCTGCCTCGGAGGAGAAGACGTCGTGAGAGACGCCCAGCAGCGACAGGTCATGGCGGATGAGGTCGAGCATGGCGGCGACCGTTTTCTCGCGAAAGGCAGGCAGCCATTCCGCCTCGGGCGCGGAGACCATGCGGTTGCCATATTCGGCGGCGAGCAAAGTCCCAACGGGCTTCAGATATTCGCCCGGGTACAGGCCCTCGGGAATATCGCCGATCTCTTCGCCCAGCGCTTCGCGGTAGCGGAGGTGAGCGGAGCGGGCGAGCGTGTCGACCTGGCTTCCGGCGTCGTTGACGTAATATTCCTTGGTCACCGCAAAACCGGCGGCGGTGAGCAGACGCGACAAGGCGTCGCCCACCACCGCGCCGCGGCAATGGCCCATGTGCATCGGCCCGGTCGGATTGGCCGAGACATATTCGACATTGACGCGGCGGCCCTTGCCGATGTCGCTCAAGCCATAGTCCGCGCCGTCCGACACGATGCGGCGAAGCTCCTCGCGCCAGACGTCGTCCGCCAGCTTGAGGTTGATGAAGCCCGGGCCCGCGATCTGCACCTCGGCAACGCCGGGAACGGCCTCAAGTGCGGGCACCAGCAAGCCGGCGAGACCGCGGGGGTTGGTTGCCGCAGGTTTTGCCAGCACCATTGCCGCATTGGTCGACAGGTCGCCGTGCGAGGCGTCGCGGGGCGGCTCCACCGTGATGTTGCCGCGCGGCAGATCGGCCGGGAGCGATCCGGCGGCAGCCAACTCGTCGAGGATGCGATTGAGGTGATCGGTGAAGGTGGCAAACAGGCTCAAGGCTTTGGCAATCGCTCGAAGTTTGTGTCAGAGAGGGACATGCCCTTACGCCAGTCTGCCGGCAACAGTCACCCCCCGTTCAGCCGCCGTGCCGGAGTGGGCCAGCCCATGCGATGCGTGAACCCGCTCAGCGCCCGGCTGATGCTTTTCCTCGCCCTTGGACTGGCCGCGGTCCAGCCTGCGGCAGCTCAATCCATCCTTCGCGACAGCGAGACCGAAAAGCTCTTCGCCGACATGTCGAAGCCGCTGATCGAGGCGGCCAAGCTAGACCCCAAGAACGTCAAAATTGTCCTGATCAACGATCCAGAGATCAACGCCTTCGTAGCGGGCGGACAGGTGGTCTACATCCACACCGGCCTCCTTACCCAGGCCGACAACGCGAACCAGGTGCAAGGCGTGATCGCGCACGAGCTTGGCCACGTGGTCGGTGGGCACGTCATCCGCTCGGGCGAAGGTGCCAAGCAGGCAACGGGGATCAGCATCCTCAGCTTGGTGCTCGGCGGCCTCGCCATGGCGGCGGGCGCGGGCGAAGCCGGGATGGGCGCGATGGCGCTCGGCCAACAAGTGGCGATGGGTCAGTTCCTGGCCTTCACCCGTGCGCAGGAAACCAGCGCCGACTTGGCCGGCGTCTCCTATCTCAGCAAGGCTGGCGTATCGGGCCAAGGCTCGATCCAGTTCTTCAAGAAGCTCCAGAACCAGGAATATCGCCTCGCCGTCTATGCGACGGACAGCTACAACCGCACCCACCCGCTGAGCAGCGAGCGCGTCGCGACGCTGACCGATCTCTACAAGAAGGATCCGGCGTGGAGCCGGCAGACCGACCTTGCGCTGGAAGCACGTTTCCAGCGGGTGCGGGCTAAGCTGATCGGCTACATCAGCGACAAGGAAGGGGTGCTTCGCACCTATCCTAGGAGCGATCAAAGCGTGCCGGCGCACTATGCGCGGGCCTACGCCTACCACCGCATGGGCGACCGCGACGCTGCGCTGCGCGAAGCCGACGCACTGCTGGCAACTGCGCCGCAGGACCCCTTCTATCTTGAACTCAAGGGCCAGATCCTGCTCGAGAGCGGCAAGCCCACCGAAGCGCTTGACCCGCTCCGCCTGTCGGTTGCGAAGGCGCCCGACCAGCCGATGATCCAGGCGATGCTCGGCCACGCGCTGCTGGCGACCGAGAAGAACGACAATTTGCCCGAGGCCGAGAAGGTGCTGCGCGCGTCGATCGGCCGTGACAATGAGCAGCCGTTCGCTTGGTATCAGCTCGGCGTCATCTACGACCGCAAGGGCGACATGCCCCGCGCCGCACTGGCGACCGCCGAACGCTATAGCCTGGAAGGTGAGCCCAAGCTCGCGCTTGCGAGTGCCGAGCGGGCGCTCAAGGGCATCCCGCAGGGCACCCCCGATTTCCTTCGTGCGCAAGACATCGCCATGGTAAGCCGCACCGAGGTCGAAAAGGACCGCAAGGGTGGGGGACGTTCATCCAAGTGAGTGAAGCAAAGGCGAGAAGCGGGCTCACCACCTTGTTGGCGGGTGCGGCCGGGGGTGCCATTGCCACGGTCGCGCTGGCGGTTGCGGCGGTGCAGAGCGGCTGGGCCGGGCAGATCGTGCGCAAGGCGATGCTGGAGAACCCGACCATCCTGGTCGAGACCGCCGATGCCCTGCGGGAGAACCAGTTTGCGCCGGTGCTGGCCGCCAATCGCGCCGCGCTCGAGACGCCATTCGGCTCGTCCTGGCAGGGCGCCAAAGATGGCGACGTGACCTTGGTCGAATTCTACGATTACGCCTGCGGCTACTGCAAGGCGTCGCTTCCGGTGATCGCCCGACTGGTGAAGGAGGATCCCAAGCTCCGCGTGGTCTATCGCGAATTCCCGATTCTCGGGCCAGGGAGCGAAGGCGCGGCGCGCATGGCGCTGGGCGCGAGCCAGTCGGGCCGTTTCATGGCTTTCCACGATGCGCTGTACGCAGCCGGCCGGCCGAGCCAGCCGACGCTTGCCAAGGCGGCGGCGGCGGCGGGGGTGCCCGCGGCGGTCCCTTCCTCACCTGAAATCGACGGCGAGTTGCGCAAGAACTTCCAGCTTGCCCAGCAGCTTGGCGCCACGGGGACGCCCTTGTTCATCGTCGGCGACAAGGTGCTGAACGGCGCGGTCGGCTATGATGCCCTGAAGAAGGCGATCGCCGACGCTCGGGCCGCGAAAGACTAGTGACGATCGACGACATCCTGCACCGGGCGTTCGGGACGACCGACCTCGCCGCGGTGACGCCGTCTGGGCTCGAAGCCGGTGTCGAGCGGCTGACCGTCGATTTCGGACTCGCAACTGACCCCGAACAGCGCTTTGCGCTCTGGTCGCTGCTCTACACTCTCGGCAGCGCACCGGATCTCGATGTGGCCTTCCTCGATCCCGCCGACCGCGACGCGGCGCGTAACCTCATGGACCTGATGGCAGCCGCTGGCGGGGACTGAGATTCAGCCCGGCCGCGGGATGCGCTTGCCCTTGCGCCGGCTGGTGAGGTGGTAGGCTTGGCAGCGGTCGCAGCGATAAGGGCGCAGGTCCAGGCCAGTGGCGGCGGCAACAGCGCGAGCTTCGGCTTCGCTTGGGTAGGCGCGTTTCGCTCGGCAGACACGCAGGCGAGTGCGCTTCACCGGCTGGCGGCGGCTCGCCTCGCCAACCATTGCTCGCGCGACTGACCCCAGGCGTGAACGTTATATTTGTCGAGCGGCGCTGGCAGCACGCGCGGTCCGAGGTCGGTGGAGCCGAGCCGCTCGGCCAACGCGATTGAGCGTGCGTTCTCGACGTCGATGACATGGATGACCTCGTGCCAGCCAAGGTTGGCGAAAGCCCAGTCGATGGCGGCGGTGGCGCCTTCTGCGGCATAGCCTTTGCCCCAAGCCGACTTGAGGATGCTCCAGCCAACCTCTGTCCCAGGCCAGCCCTCAGGTTGCCATGGACCAAGCCGGCCGATCCACCGCCCGCTTGCCTTTTCGATCACGGAGAACATGCCGAAGCCCTTGAGCGACCAGCAGCCGGCGAAGGTGGCCATCGCCCGCCACGACTGGGCGCGATTTAGCGTGCCGCCGATGTAACGCGCGCTGTCGGGGTCGCCCATTAGTTCGGCCCAGCCGTCGAGATCTTCTTCCCGGATCTCGCGAAGGATAAGGCGGTCGGTTTCGAACGTCGGCGGGGTCATGCCGCGAAATGAACCCGCGGAACGGCCCCGGTCAACCTGCCAGTTTCGAGCCTCAGCGCGGCCTTGAGGGATCAATAGCGGCCGTACGGAACGGACGCTTAGCCTGGGCGGCAGCAAGCCGCTCCGCCTCGAAGCGCGCCCTCACCTCAGCGCGGCAAACCTTGGCGAGGAGTTGGCCCTCAAGGTCGGTGCTCGACACACTGCACAAGTCAGCAAGGCGATCTTGCATCGGAACCGGCGCAGCTGCGGCGGGCTCGACGATCAGCGCCGCAGCCAGGAAAATCATCATCGTCTTCATGTCATCCACCTGTCTGTTTGACGGATTGCAAGGATGACGCCGGCGTCTGAGACCATATTTAGGCGACCGGCCGCCGCAGCGTGAGCATTGTTGTCGCCGACCCGTTCGTCATTTTCGCATAACGGCAGCGCAACTAAGTGGGGTAGAAGCAGCCTCATGATGCGCGAACCCGAATGGAGCGACTGGCGTGTGTTCCTGGCAGTGGCGCGGCAGGGCAGCACGCTGGCCGCGGGCAAGGCGCTGCGGCTCAGCCAGTCCACCGCGGCGCGGAGGGTCACGGCGCTTGAAGACGCGCTCGGCGTCAAGTTGTTCGAGCGCCGGGCGCACGGGTACCGCCTGAAGCAGGCCGGGGAAGCAGTGCTGCCGCTGGCCGAGGCGCTGGAGCGCGCGGCACTGGCGGTCGATGCGCAGGCACGGGCGCAATCTCGGGCGCAGGGCGGCACGGTGCGGATCACCACCGAAGAGGTGTTTGCGGTAACGCTGCTGACGCCTTGGCTGCGGGACTTCCACGCGCTCCATTCCGACATCCGAATTGAGCTCGACTGCACACGCGAGCTGCGCGACCTTGGCGCCGGCGAAGCCGACATTGCGCTTCGCTCCAACGCTTCGCAGCAAGCGGAAGGGCTGGTCGGGCGCATCATCCAGGACGACGACTGGGCGCTCTACTGCAGCCGTGATTATGCAGCGCGCAAAGGCCTGCCCATGAACCGCCGCGACCTGCTCGAGCATGACATCATTGGCGGCGGCGGTGGCGGGCTGTGGCGGGTCTACTCAGGCTGGCTGGAGGAGATGGGTTTCTCGAGCCGGGTCACCATGCATTATGACGGAAGCAATGGCCTTCTGTCCGGGATCAAGTCCGGCCTAGGCGTTGGCGTGCTGCCGGTCATCGTCGCTCGGGCCGACCCGGACCTGCTGCAATGCCTGCGTCCGACCCGCGCGCATGATCGCAAGCTGTGGCTTCTTACCCACGAGCGGGTGCGCCATGTGCCAAGCGTCCGGCTGGCGACTGATTTCCTTTATGAGCGGCTCGTCCGCCACATCCGCGAGACCAAGCCAGTCGCACCTACTCTTCCGCCAGTGCCTCTTGCCGTCGGCCCTTGAAGCCCTGCGCCACCACATACCATTCGCTCGAATCCTTGCGGCTGGCGGGCGGCTTGGCGTGCTTCACGGTGGTGAAATGCTTTTTGAGCTCGGCCAACAGTTGGTGGTCGGTGCCGCCGGCAAGCACCTTGGCGACATAAGCGCCGCCGGGCTTCAGCACGTCCTTGGCGAATTCAAGGCCAAGCTCGACCAGCCCCATGGTGCGCAAGTGATCGGTCTGCGGATGGCCGACGGTGTTGGCCGCCATGTCGGAGAGTACGAGATCCGCCTCACCGCCAAGCGCTTCCTTGAGGCGCGCGTCGGCATCCTCGTCGGTGAAATCCATGTGGAGGATCGTGACCCCGTCGAGCGGCGTGACCTCGAGGAAGTCGATCCCCACGACCGCAGCCTGCGGACACTTCTTGCGGACGACCTGGCTCCACCCGCCCGGCGCAATGCCAAGATCGACCACCGCTTTTGACCCGCGCAGGAAGCGGAACTTCTCGTCCAGCTCGATCAGCTTGTAGGCGGCGCGGCTACGATAACCTTCGGCCTTGGCTTTCTTGACGTAAGGATCGTTGAGCTGCCGCTGCAGCCACTTGGTGGAGCCGACCTTGCGGCCCTTGGCGGTCTTGACGCGGGCTGTCATGGAGCGGCGCTTACAGGACGTGCCCGTCGCGGGCCATCAGGCTGCGCAGGATGCCTTCGCGAATGCCCCGGTCGGCGATGCCGAGGTGAGCGGCGGGCCAGATATCGAGGATCGCTTCTAGGATGGCGCAGCCGGCGACCACCAGGTCGGCCCGCTCCGAGCCGATGCAGGGCAATGCCGAGCGGCCATCGAAATCCATTTCCGAGATCCGGGCCGAAATGTCGCGCATCGCTTCGATCGGCACGTGGAGGCCGTCGACGGCGCGGCGATCGTAGCTTGGCAACGCCAGGTGGACGGAAGCGAGCGTGGTCACGGTGCCGCTGGTGCCGAGCAGGCGGATGTTGGGGGTGCGGTCGGGCAGAAGCTGCGCGAAGCGATCGAAGGCGTGTGTCGCCCTGGTCTTCATGCGGGCATAAGCGGCCACCCGGTCGGGCCCTTCAATTGCCGCCCGGCCCTCGCTCTCGGTCAGCGAGACGACTCCCCAGGGCGCGCTCCACCAGGCTTTGATGCGTGGATTGGTGTCAGGACCGCCCGGCTCCACCAGCACGAGCTCGGTCGAACCGCCGCCGATATCGAAGATGATCGCGGGGCCGTCGCCCGGCTCGAGTAGCTTGTGACAGCCGAGGACTGCCAGCCGGGCTTCTTCCTGCGGCGGGATGATCTCCAGCACGATGCCCGTTTCTTCGCGCACCCGCTCGATGAAGTCGCGGCCATTGGCGGCGCGGCGGCACGCTTCGGTCGCGACCGAACGGGCAAGGCCGACCCGGCGGCGTCGCAGCTTGTCGGCGCACACGCCCAATGCTTCCACCGCGCGATCCATCGCTTCCTGGGTCAGACGGCCGCTGGTAGCGAGCCCCTCGCCAAGCCGGACGATACGCGAGAAGGCGTCCACCACGGTGAACCCGCCGCTGGTCGGGCGGGCGATCAGCAGGCGGCAATTGTTGGTGCCGAGATCGATCGCCGCGTAAGGCTGTTGCGGCGGAGGGTTCGCTGCGAGGGAGCGACCATTTGTCCGGTGCCCGGCCGGACGACCCGGCATCGGCGCGCTGGCAGACACGGATGCCATCGCCTGAATTCCACTAACCTGCACCGGCCCGGGATATCGGGTCGGCTGACTTGCCAGCAGGCTTAAGCCAGATTGCAAGCGGAGCGCAAGTCGCCGCAAAGACGTTGACAGCGTGGGAGCGGCCGCCTAGCTGCCCCCTGTCGTCGCGCCGAGGCGCGCCTGATGCCCGATCGTCTAATGGTAAGACTACGGACTCTGACTCCGTCAATCGTGGTTCGAATCCACGTCGGGCATCCACTTCCCTCCCTCCGATAGCTATCGAAGCACGAACGTTCGCGCGTCATTGAGCGGCGGCGAGCTGGCCTTCGGCAGCGGTGTCGAGCCCGTAGACGTCCGGCGCGTAGGCGAGCGTTCCGTCGCTGCCTGGCCGCACCGTCAGATAGGTGAGGAACACCGGCACCGGCGTCGGCAGCGCCACGTTCAGTTCGGGCTCGCTGCTCGCGGCCACCGCTTCGCGGCCCAGCAGCCAGCGGCCGAGGCGCGGAGCGTCCTCGAGCCGTACGCAGCCGGAGCTGAAGGCCCGCTCCGCTTCGGAGAAGAGCTGGCGGTCGGGCGTGTCGTGGAGATAGATGCCGCGATCGTTCGAGAATTCGAACTTCATCGCGCCCATCGAATTGCCGCGGCCCGGACGCTGGCGCACACGCGCTTCGATCCGGCCATCGGCGACTGCCTGCCAGTCAACGCTTGCCGGATCGGCCACGGTCGCATCATTGGTCCAGCCGGTCAGCACCTCGAAATTGCGAGCCTTGAACCAGCCGAGGCCGTTCTTGAGCACGTTCTGGGCGACATTGCTGGCAGCAAGATCGACCGGCACGTTCCAATAAGGATTGAAGGTCGCCTGGCGCAACGTGCCGGCGAGAAGCGGCGTCTTCATCGCCGGCTTGCCGACCACCACCTTCATCTGGTCGACCACCCGTCCGTCCTCGATCATCATCAGCTGCTGGCTGGCGATATCGACAAGGACGAAGCGACCGTCGGACGGCAAGAGGCGCGAGCGTTCGAGGCTGGCCTTCAGTGCGCGCGGCGGAGTGCCGAGCAGGCGCATGTCGCGGATCGCCGCTTCGCGCAGCGCGGCGTGGATCGGATTGACGTCGACCGTACGACGAACGTGAGCGGCAAGATCGGGGGCGGCGGCGGCGCGCTCCAGCACTTCGGCCGGGCTCGGCACGCGCGGGGCAAGCGACGGGTCGGCATAGATCATGCCGTTGCTGCCTGGCCATTTCAGCGCCTGCGCATGAAGCACAAAGGCATTGCTCATTAGCCGCTCGGCTTCGCGGGCGGCGAAAGGCATACCAGCATCGGCCTCGCCCAGCACCCGCTCGATCCGCGCCGCGAGGTCGGGTCCCTGCTCAAGACCGTCGACATCGGCAGTGCGCAACGCGTCGAGAAGCGCGCGCACAGCTTCGGGCGACTGCAGCCACAAGGGCTGCTGGCGGGCTTCATAGAAACGCGCGACGGCACTTGCCGCCGGCATCCGGTCGCTAGATTCGTAGGCGGCGCCAGTGGCAGCGGTCGCCGGCACGGCTCCGCACAGCGCCACCGCCCAAAGGGCAGCGCCGAGGAACAGTCGGTGGGGCACAGCAAAATACTCGTTTAATCAGTTGCTTGCCCGTTTAACGAACGGTTGATCGACAAGTTCAATGCGGCGTGCCGCCAATCCATCGCTCGAGTCTCGCCTTGAAACCCTGCCGCGGCGGAAGCGCGGGCTCCGGCGTGTCAGATTCGACGTGTTCCTCGGAATCGAACAGCTGGAGGTTGCGTGGAATGCGGGGGCGGAGCGTCTCGCGGCCGCGCATCACGTCTTCGGCAAGCGCCAGCGCGCGGTGCACGTCATTTCCGGTGAACGGCTTGAGCAGCAGGCCGAGCGCCAGGTCGGGCATGGCGAAGCCCGGCGGCCGCCCCGTCACGAACAGGCAGGGCACGCCGCCATCGTTCAGCCGCACAGCAACCGAGAAGCCTGTCGATCCGTGGGCAAGATGCAAGTCGACCAAGGCAAGGTCAGGCTGGCCATGTTCCAGAAGCTCGAGCGCCGAGGGCAAGTCCGAGGCGATCCCAACCACCCGGTAACGCGGATTGTCCTCCACCAGGTAACGGAGCGTTTCGGCCAGCGGCCGCTCGTCCTCGACAATCAATATCCTCAACACCTGACACGCCCTCCCGGCGGCATTGCCGCCCAGTCACGAGGGTTGCAGCGTGGATCCGCGATGCGAATCCCAGGTTGAGCAGGTTATCGATGGGCCGAGTGGTTACGAGGCCGAGACGTCGTGGCGTCACGCTTGACCGCACGGTTTGTGCGGCTCTCGCCTGCTTAGCTGGCGCGATAGAAGATGTGCGCGCCGATCTTTTCGACCTTGGCGAGGCGGCGGCCCCAGCTCGGCGCGACATAATCGGCATGGTACCAGAGGACATCGCCGGGGAGAGCGTCGGCGAAATTGCCGACCGCGATGCGGGTGATCGCCTGGGCATAGCCCCAGCTCGCGCTTTCGCGGTTGACGGCGGGCACGTGGCCGGTGCGCGGGTTGACGAAACTGAACTGCCAGGGCTGCTTGACCACTTCGCACCAGCTGCCGGGATAGCGGCCCGATGCAGCGCGGTTCATGATCACTTCGGCCACCGCGAGCTGCCCGTCGAGCGGCTCGCCGCGGGCTTCGTGATAGACCGCGATCGCGATGCACTCTTCCTGCTCGGTCAGGGCCGGAGCGGCCGTCTGGGTCTTGGCCCACACCATCGGCCACAGGCCGGCGTGAGTAACCGCGGGGCGGACGTCAGTGGTGCCGGTGGGCGGAGTGGTGCCAAAGACCGGGCGCGGAGTGGAAGACAGCACCGCGGCACGGCCTGGGGCGACCGGCTGAAGCACGGTGGCGGCGGGAGCCGGTGTCACCTTGAGAATGGGAGCGGAGGCGATGGAAGCGGAAGTGTTGGCCGGAAGCGCGGTGACGGCGGCCGGCGTGGAAGCGGCGGCGGTGGTTGCTGCGGCGACCGGGGTCGCTCCGATGGTGCTCACCTGAGCCGCGGCAGGAGCCGCAAGGCCGGAGGCGGCCAACAGAAAAGCAATCGCGGGCACGCGGCCCAACGCCAAACGCTTGGTCAAATCATTCTCACTGTCCTGCGGTCGAAGATCCTGCCGCACACCATTCGCACCCCTCGGGGTGCAGCGGCTTCGTCCTCGTCCGACTTGCCCTAGTGCCCCGAAACGTGATGGGCACCGTCGCTCTAGTCTTGATGACGGTGAGATATGGAAGAAATCGTTACAGCACATCCGCAAATGGCTGAGCCGAGCAGGCGGCGGGACGAGTTGCTGGAACAGATCCCGATCCGGGACGAATGGTCCGGTGGGCTGACAGATTGAAGAGGCGAAAAGCAGTGCTCGGGCAGATTTGGCGAATCAACCAACGGAAAAGACCCCAACTCGACGTCGGGGCCCTTCGGATTGCCTTTATGCCGCTTCGGACTTGCGGCTCTGCCGCTTGCGCTCGTGCGGATCGAGGTGCCGCTTGCGGAGGCGAATGACCTTGGGAGTCACTTCGACCAGCTCGTCATCCTGGATGTAGGCGATCGCCTGCTCCAGCGTCATCCGGCGCGGCGGGGTCAGGCGGATGCCCTCGTCCTTGCCGCTGGCACGGAAGTTGGTCAGCTGCTTCGCCTTGAGTGGATTGACCTCGAGGTCCTGCGGCTTGGCATTCTCGCCGATGATCATGCCTTCGTAGAGGTCATCGCCTGGCGAGATGAACATGATCCCGCGCTCTTCGAGCATGTTGAGGGCATAGGCCTGCGCCTTGCCTTTCTCCATCGAGATGAGCACGCCGTTCTGGCGACCGGTGATGACGCCCTTGTGAGGACCATATTTCTCGAACAGGCGGTTCATGATGCCGGTGCCGCGGGTGTCCGACAGGAACTCGCCGTGATAACCGATCAGGCCACGCGACGGCGCGCTGAAGGTCAGGCGGGTCTTGCCGGCGCCGGAAGGGCGCATGTCGGTCATCTCTGCCTTGCGCAGGCTCATCTTCTCGACAACCGTGCCGCTATACTCGTCATCGACGTCGATCACGACGGTTTCGTACGGTTCTTCCTTGCCGTTCGGGCCGTCCTGGAACAGCACGCGCGGGCGGCTGATCGACAGTTCGAAGCCTTCGCGGCGGAGAGTCTCGATCACCACGCCAAGCTGGAGCTCGCCGCGGCCGGCGACTTCGTAGCTGTCATTGTCGTGAGCGACCGTGACGCGGATGGCGACGTTGGTTTCCGCTTCACGCTCCAGGCGCTCGCGGATGACGCGGCTCTGCACCTTGTCGCCGTCGCGGCCAGCATAGGGACTGTCGTTCACAGCGAAGCTCATGGCGAGCGTCGGCGGATCGATCGGACGCGCCTTGATCGGGGTGGTGACCGCCGGATTGGCGATGGTGTTGGAGACCGTGGCGTTCATCAGCCCGGCGATGGCGATGATGTCGCCCGCTTGGGCCTGCTCCACCGGCACGCGCTCAAGGCCGTGGAAGGCGAAGATCTTGGTCGCGCGGCCTTCCTCGACGCGGGCGCCATGGACATCCAGCGCACGGATCGGCTGGTTGATGTGCAGCGTGCCCGACTCAACACGGCCCGTCAGGATCCGGCCAAGGAAGGGATCGCGGTCGAGCAGGGTGACGAGCATCTTGAACTCGCCGTGGATCGGAAGGCCCGGCTCGGGAATGTGGCTGACGATGGTCTCGAACAGCGGGGTCAGGTCACCCTCACGGACGGTGTCCTCACGCCCTGCATAGCCGGAGCGGCCCGAAGCGTAGAGCACGGGGAAATCGAGCTGCTCGTCGTTGGCGTCAAGGCTGAGGAACAGCTCGAAGACTTCGTCGAGGACTTCGGCCGGGCGGGCGTCGGGACGGTCGATCTTGTTGACCACCACAATCGGCTTGAGGCCAAGGCCGAGCGCCTTGCCGGTGACGAACTTGGTCTGCGGCATCGGGCCTTCGGCGGCATCGACCAGCAGGATCACGCCGTCGACCATCGAGAGGATGCGCTCCACCTCGGCGCCGAAGTCGGCGTGGCCCGGAGTGTCGACAATGTTGATGCGGGTGGCAGTGCCTTCCTTGTCCATCCACTCAACCGACGTGCACTTGGCGAGGATGGTGATCCCGCGCTCTTTTTCGAGATCGTTCGAATCCATCGCCCGCTCTTCGACGCGTTGGTTGTCGCGGAAGGTGCCGGATTGGCGGAAGAGCTGGTCGACGAGGGTCGTCTTGCCGTGATCGACGTGGGCGATAATCGCCACGTTGCGGAGGGTCATTGCGATTTCCTTGGGAGAAGTTGGCGCGCCCTTAGCCGAATTGGTGCGTTGCAGCAATGGCAAGGGAGAGAAGTCATGGCGCAAGGAAACAAGAGCGCTTATACCGACAAGCAGCGCCGCAAGGCCGCCGAGATCGAGAAAAGCTATGAGAAGCGCGGCCTTGGCGAAAAGGAGGCCGAGCGCCGCGCCTGGGCAACGGTGAACAAGCAGGACGGCGGCGGCAAGGAATCGGGTTCGGGCCGCTCGCGCGGCCGCAGCGAGGCCGCGAAGAAGGGCTGGGAGACACGCCGAAAGCGCGCCGCTAAATCCTAGGGGTGAGCACCGCCCCAAGAACGCGCGCCCGCCTTCCCCGTTCGGTCTGGGTGCTCGGCTTTGTCAGCCTGTTCATGGATCTGTCGAGCGAGATCATCCACGCGCTGCTGCCGCAGTTTGTGACGGTGACGCTCGGCGCGAGCGTGGCGGTGCTTGGCGCGATCGACGGAGTGGCGGAAGCGATGGCGAGCTTTGCCAAGCTTCTCGGCGGCCGGCTCAGCGACAAGCAGCAAAAGCGCAAGCCGTGGATCCTCGCCGGCTATGGCCTTGCCGCGGTAACCAAGCCGTTGTTCGTACTTGCCGGCACGCCGCTGACGGTGCTCGGCGCGCGCCTGGTTGACCGCACCGCAAAGGGCCTTCGAGGAGCACCGCGTGATGCGCTGATCGCCGACGAGAACTACCTGAGCAGCGCGGCGCAGCTTATGGCCTGCGCCAGAGCCTCGACACTGTCGGTGCTCTGCTGGCGCCGCTGGTGGCGGCCGGGCTGATGATCTGGCTGGCGGGCGACATCCGCCTGATCTTCTGGATTGCGGTCATCCCGCCTTTGTCGCGGTGGCCATCATTCTCCTGCTCCTGCGCGAGCCCGAACCGGCAGCTGGCACGACCAGAGCGCCGCCGCTGCTGCAAAGCTTCGCGAGGTCGATAGCGGGTGCCGGCGAGTGATCCTGGTCGCCTTTCTGTTCACCCTGGCACGCTTTTCCGAAAGCTTCCTGGTGTTGAAAGCCGCCGATGCCGGGCTCAGCCTTGCCACCGCGCCGCTGGTGCTGGTCGTGTTCAACCTCTCCTACGTGCTGCTTTCGCACCCGGCAGGGTCGCTTGGCGACCGGCGCGATCCGCGGCTGATCCTGACCGCCGGCATCGCGCTGCTGATCCTCGGCAATGCGGTGCTGGCGCTGAGCGGCAATCTCGTCGGGGTGATGATTGGAGTCGCTCTGTGGGGTGCGCACATGGCGTTGACGCAAGGGCTGTTCGCCAAGCTCCTCGCCGATGTCGCGCCGCCGCACCTTCGCGCCACTGCCCTCGGCCTGTTCAATGTCGCGACCGGCATTGGCCTCCTGCTGGCGAGCCTCGGCGCCGGACTGCTGTGGGATGGCGAAGGCTCGTCGGCCACCTTTGTCGCCAGCGCGGTGGTGGCCGCGCTGGGTGGTGCGATGCTGTGGCTGCTGCCGCCCAGGCCCGCCGCGGCATGATGGTTGCGCCTCCGTTCCCACCGCGGGGCGCCTGCGCTATGATGCGGGCTTCTTAGGCAGGGGAGAACATCATGGCCAATGCACATGCGGGTTCGCACTTGGTTCCCAAGTCCTTTTGGATCGGCGCCATCGCCGTGCTTCTGTTCATGCTGGTCGGTGTGGGCGGTTACCTTGCCACCATGTTGACACCCCTCGATCAGATGCCGGCCGAGCAGCAAGCGAAGATGGCGGTGATGCCTGCGTGGCAGACGGCGGTTTACGCCATCGCAGTCTGGTCCGGGCTGCTGGGCGCCATCGGGCTCCTTCTGCGCCGGCGCTGGGCCGAGCGGGTGCTGCTGGTCAGCCTAATCGGGGCAATCGGCACGTTTCTTCCGTTCGCGGTCCTTCCGCAGGTGCGGGCACTCGCCACCGGCGGCGACGCGCTCGCCGCCGCCATCGTCATCGGCCTTTGCGCTGCTAGCTATTGGTTCGCGCATTATTCACAGCAGAAAGGCTGGCTTCGTTGAGCACCTTCACCCTCGATACGGCGACCAGCCGGGCGACCCCCTCGCCTGTGCCGGGCAAGCGGATGACCGTGCCCGGCCTCAAGGGTCGCAAGAAGGACGGGACGACCGAGCAGCCAATCGTGATGCTGACCGCTTACACGATGCGGACGGCGCAGCTGCTCGATCCGCAATGCGACCTGCTGCTGGTCGGCGACAGCCTGGGGCAGGTGATCTACGGTCTGCCCTCGACCGTGCCCGTGACGCTGGAGATGATGTGCGCCCACGGCGCCGCGGTGGTGCGCGGGAGCTGGCATGCGCTGGTTGCAGTGGACATGCCTTTTGGAAGCTATGAAGCGAGCGCAGAGCAGGCCTTCGCGAGCGCCGCGCGGGTGATGAAGGAAACCGGCTGCGCGGCGGTGAAGCTGGAGGGCGGCGAGGCGATGGCGCCCACCATTCGCTTCCTCACCGAGCGCGGAATTCCCTTAATCGCTCATGTCGGCCTGACCCCGCAGGCGGTGAACGCGCTCGGCGGCTATGGTGCGCGCGGACGGAGCGAGGCGGAAGCGGCCAAAATCCTGCGCGATGCCGAGGCGGTAGCCGAGGCCGGCGCCTTTGCCGTAGTGCTGGAAGGCGTAATGGAAGACCTCGCCACCGAGATCACCCGCAAGGTGGCCATCCCCACCATTGGCATCGGCGCTTCGGCGCATTGCGATGGGCAGGTGCTGGTCACCGAAGACATGCTTGGCCTGTTCGAGCGCACGCCGAGGTTCGTCAAGCGCTACGACGATCTTGCGACCCGGATCGGCGACGCGGTCGCGGCCTATGCCGGGGAGGTGCGTGCCCGCAGCTTCCCGACCGCCGACCAGACCTATCGGCCCAAGAGCTAGAAGCGCCGCGCAAAACTAGCTAGGAGCGCTTCGCTTCTAAGCTTCCGTTCATCCGGCCCGGCCGATGAGCGGCTCACTGCACGAGATACGAGGACCGACTTGGCACTTGCGCCCGGAGAAACCAGCGAAACCTTTATCCGCGAGGTCGACGAGAACCTTCGTCGCGACCAGGCGGAGGCGGTGTTCAAGCGCTATGGCAAATGGTTCATCGCCGCCGCCGTGCTGCTCCTCGTGGGGATCGCCGTGTGGCTGTTCTGGAAGAACCAGCAGGCCGAACAGGCGGCCGCCAACAGTGAGCAATTCTCGGCCATCCTGACCGACGTGGGGCAAGGCAAGACCGGCAACGACATCGCGCAGCGGCTCGATACGTTGGCCGCTGAAGGCAACGGCAGCATGACCGGTGCCGCGCGCCTGACCCGCGCCGCGCTTGCCCTGCAGAAGAGCGACCGCGCCACCGCTACTGCGCAGTATCGCCAGATCATCGAGGACAAGAGCGTGCCGCAAACGGTGCGCGACACAGCGACCATCCGGCTGACCCAGCTCGAGTTCGATACGCTTCAGCCGCAGCGAATTATCGAGCGCCTCGCCCCGCTCGCGGTCAAGGAAAGCGCCTGGTACGGTTCGGCCGGTGAGCTGACCGCGCTGGCGATGATCAAGGCCAACCGTAAACGTGAAGCCGCGGCGCTTCTGAACGGGGTTGCTGCCGACACTCAAGTGCCCGCTTCCATCCGTGCCCGTGCCGAGCAACTCGCCTCGGGCCTCGCAATCCCGGCCGCTCCTGCGGCCCGTTGAGGACAAACCCAGCCGTATGAACCGCAAAGTCGTTTCCATTGCTCTCGCCGCCAGCCTGTTGGCCGGCTGCGGCATAGTCGGCAAGTCGCGCCCCAAAACGCCGGTCGTCGGCGACCGCGTGTCCGTGCTGTCGACCGATCCCGACGTGCAGGTCGATCCTGCCACCGCGGCTCTGCCCTTCTCCATTCCCGCGCCGGAGGTGAACAGCAGTTGGAACCAGGCGGGCGGCACCCCGTCCAAGTCGGCCGGTCATCCGGCGCTCGGCACGACGCTGACAGAAGCGTGGAACGTCTCGATCGGCCAGGGCAGCACGCTTGCCGAACGCCTCGCCGCGCCGCCGGTCGCCGCCAACGGCACCGTCTACACCATCGACACTAGCGCGACCGTGCGTGCGTTCGACGCCGCCACTGGTGGGCAGCGCTGGTCGGCCCAGTTCGGCACCGAGCGCGGCAACAATGCGTCGCTGTTCGGCGGCGGTGTTGCCGTCGAAGGCGACCGGGTGTTTGCGACCAACGGCCTCGGTTTCGTCGCGGCGCTGAATGCCGCCACTGGCGCCCCTGTCTGGCAGGTGCGTCCAGGCGGGCCACTGCGCGGTGCCCCCACCGTTGCTGGCGACACGCTCTACGTGATGAGCCAGGACAACCAGATCTACAGCCTCAAAACGGCGGACGGCGCGACCAACTGGTCGGCGACCGCCGCGGTGGAGATCGCCGGTGTGTTCGGCACCGCAGCCCCCGCCTTCGAGCGCGGTACGGTGGTTGCCGGTTTCTCAAGCGGCGAGCTTAATGCCTATCGATTCGAGAACGGCCGCTTGGTGTGGCAGGACGCGCTGTCGCGCACCTCCATCTCGACCAGCGTTGCTACGTTGAGCGACATCGACGCTTCGCCGGTGATCGACAATGGCCAGGTGTTCGCACTTGGCCAGGGCGGCCGGATGGTCGCGCTCGACCTCATCAGCGGGCAGCGCATCTGGGAACTCAATCTCGCCGGCATCAGCACCCCCTGGATTGCGGGCGACTGGCTCTTCGCGGTGACCGACGATGCCAAGGTGATGGCGATCAGCCGCAACAACGGCAAGATCCGGTGGATCAACCAGCTTCCCGGCTTCGAGAACATGAAGTCCAAGCGCGGCCCCATCAGCTATGTCGGCCCGGTGCTGGCCGGTGGACGGCTGATCCTTGCGGGCAAGAATGGCGTATTGATCAACATCGATCCGGCGACCGGTGCGTTCCAGAGCCAGACTGGCGTCGGCGCCCCGATCAGCCAGGAGCCGATAGTTGCCAACAACACGCTCTACATCCTCGACGACAAGGGCCAGCTCCACGCCTATCGCTGAGGCGGCGATGCGGGCGACAGGCTCGCTTTGACGGAGGTCTTGGGCTAGGCGCACGCCATGCCTCAACCCATCGTTGCCATCGTCGGACGTCCCAACGTCGGCAAATCGACCCTGTTCAACCGCCTCGTCGGCAAGCGCATTGCGCTGGTCGACGATCGCCCGGGCGTGACCCGCGACCGCCGCGTCGGCGACGGCCAGCTGCTCGGTCTCGAGTTCCAGGTGATGGATACGGCCGGCTTCGAGGACGAGGATCCCGCCAGCCTGCCCGGCCGAATGCGGCGTTCGACCGAAGCCGCGGTGCGCGAGGCGGACGCCGCCTTGTTCCTGATTGATGCGCGCGAAGGCGTCACCCCACTTGACGAGGAAATCGCCCGCTGGCTCCGCCAGGAAGATACGCCGGTTATCGTCGCCGCTAACAAAGCTGAGGGCCGGCAGGGCGAAACCGGCCGGTTGGAAGCCTTCTCGCTCGGCTTCGGCGAACCCATCGCGCTGTCCGCCGAACATGGCGAAGGACTGGTCGACCTGTTCGAATCGCTCCGCCCCCATGTCGAGCGGGAAATCGAGGAAGAGCCCGAGCTCGACCATGAGGATCCGATGCGGCCGCTGCACCTGGCCGTCGTTGGGCGCCCGAACGCGGGCAAGTCGACGCTAGTCAACAAGATGCTGGGCGAAGACCGGATGATCACGGGTCCGGAAGCCGGGATCACCCGCGATTCGATCAGCACCGATTGGGAATGGACCGCGCCGTCCGGCGAAACCCGCAAGGTCAAGCTGGTCGACACTGCGGGCCTCAGAAAGCGCGCCAAGGTCGACGACAAGCTCGAATGGCTCTCGGCGCAGGACACCCGCCGCGCCATCGACATGGCGGAAGTGGTGGTGCTGCTGCTCGACGCTACGCGCGGGCTTGAGGTGCAGGACCTGAAGATTGCCAGCGCGGTGATCGAGGAAGGCCGCGCGCTGGTTGTCGCGGTAAACAAGTGGGACGTGGCCGAGCACGCCTCTTCCCTGTTCAACGGGATCAAGGCCGCGCTTGAGGAGGGCCTAAGCCAGCTCAAAAATGTGCCGGTGCTGACCGTCTCGGCGGTCACGGGCAAGGGCATCGACCAGCTGATCGGCGCCGCCTTCACGCTGCGCGAAGGCTGGAACCGCCGCGTCTCGACCGGCGAGCTCAACCGCTGGTTCGAAGCCGCGGTGGAGCAGAACCCGCCGCCCGCGCCTGGCGGCAAGCGGATCAAGCTGCGCTACATCACCCAGATCAAGACGCGCCCGCCGACGTTCGTGGTGTTCGGGACTAGGGTCGACCAGCTGCCCGAAAGCTATCGCCGCTACCTCCTCAATTCGCTGCGCAAGGCGTTCGATCTGGGTGCCGTGCCGCTGCGCATGACCTTGCGTGCGCCCAAGAACCCGTTCGACCAAAAATAACCTCGCCTTTACCCTCTCGCCCTAGGATCGCTCTCTATGCAGAACGAGGGAAACAGGGTGCCCGACGGCGCCGACGTGGTCGACTGGGCGCATTTCGAGAAATCGCGGAGCGAGCTCGGGCCAGGGTTCATCCGCATTCTGTCCTATTTTCGTGAGGACGGGGTGAAGTCGGTGGCCGCCATCGAGCAGGCCATGCGCGAGGAGAATACGGTCGCGCTGGTGATGCCCGCGCACACCATCAAGGGCGAAGCCCGGCAGTTCGGCGCCGAGCCGCTGGCCAAGGTGGCGGAGCTGATCGAATCGACCGCGCGCCTGTGCATCGAGACCCGCCGCTTCCCCGACGAACTCGTTGCCGACGTTGTGAAGCTGCGCCGCTTGTTCGACCAGACCATCGAACTGTTCGATCAGGCCACCAACCCACGGATCAGCCGCGGAGGCGGCCCCGGTGGGTTCGGGCGCAAGGCGGCGAATCAGGGTTTCGGCCGAATCTAACGGCGGAGGGGCTGGAGCCGCCACAGGGTGAGGCTCCGCCACGCCCACTCGAGCGGCCCGTAGCGGAAGCGCTTCAGCCACGGCTTGCTCCACAGCAGCATGAGGGCCCAAGCGGCGAGGACGATCAGCGCAAGCTCCGCCCGCCCGAGCTTGGCGAGAAAGCCAAGTCCCCAGCCGTAGAACAGGCCGGTCATCGCAATCGATGTGCCGAGGTAATTGCTGAACGCCGCTCGGCCTGCCGCGGCGATCCGGTCGACCAGCGCGCCGCGGCGCCGCGTCGCCAGAATGATCAGGCAGGCGTAGGCCGTCACCAGGATCGGGCGCACGAGGGCAGGCACGGCGAATGCCCAGAGAAAGACCGCCGGCCCCGCCCATTCCGACCGGAACAGGAAACGCAGCGCGACGAGATAGACGGGCAGCGAAACGGCGAGGCAGACTATCGCCCAGCGGCGATAGTGGCGGTTGTCCCACGCGCCGGTCAGCAAGCCGGACTTCAGCGCCGCCATGCCGAGCAGCATGTAACCCAGCGTCTCCCACCCCATGGCGAACACCCCAGCAAGTGGGAAAAACGGCTTCTCGGTCAGTTGATGGTGGACCAGCGCGGGCCACGAGCCCTGATAAAGCGCGATGGCCTCGGCGCGATACGCGGTCGACGGCATGATCGTGTCGCGGGTCAGCTGGTCCCAGGAAGTGAGCTGGTTGGGTGTAGCGGTGCCGGCGAGAATCGGTTCCTGCAGGCTCAGCGCATAGCTGGTCATGCCGCCATAGAGCGCACACTGGATCGCGATCAGGACCAAGGCGGCAATGATCAGTGCGCGCGGCTGAGCGTTGCGGAACGCCAGCGCGACAAATCCGACGAGCGCGTAGCCGACGAGAATGTCGCCCCACCAGATCAGGAAGAAGTGCAGCGCGCCGAATACCAGCAGCCAGAACAAACGGCGGTGAACGAGGCCGAGCGGCATCTTCTCGGACAGCAGCAGCAGCGAGGCGCCGAATAGGAAGGAGAACAGCCCCCGCATCTTGCCGTCAAAAAGAAGGAAGTTGACGGCATAGGTAAGAAGGTCGGTCGTCCGGACCGGCACCGTCTGCGCCAGCGGATTGAAATAGGCCGCGGGGACGTCGGCAAAGGCGACGATATTCATCGCGAGGATGCCCATCACGGCCACGCCGCGGACGATGTCGAGCGTGGCGATCCGCTCGCCTATTCTATTGGTCATGATCGCTCCCCTGCCCTCGGCCGACTAGGGAAGGAAGGAAGGCCCCGGGTCAAGTTTGGGGCCTGCGATCAATGCGCTTCAGCGGGCTTGCTGTGAAGCTGGATGTAGTTTTGCAGGCCCATGCGCGCGATCATCTCGAATTGGGTCTCGAGGAAGTCGACATGGCCTTCCTCGTCGCGCAGCACTTCGACGAACAGATCGCGGCTGACATAGTCGCGCACCGAATCGCAGTAATCGGCGGCCTCGCGATACATTTTGGCGGCTTCATATTCGGCTTCGAGGTCCGCCTTGAGGATCTCTTCCACTGTTTCGCCGATCCGCAGCCGGCCGAGCGCCTGGAAATTGGGCAGCCCTTCGAGAAACAGGACCCGTTCCGCGAAGCGGTCCGCATGCTTCATCTCGTCGATGCTCTCGTGCCGCTCATATTCGGCAAGCTTATGCACGCCCCAATTGTCGAGCATGCGATAGTGCAGCCAATATTGATTGATGGCGGTGAGTTCCGCCTTGAGCGCTTCGTTGAGCAGCTCGATAACCTTGGGATCGCCCTTCATGGCGCGGCCTTTAACAAACAGCGGTGGTGGGACGAAGCGCTAACGACTCGCACGAGTCGTTCGCAACTGAAGGCTCAGGCCGCGACCTTGGCCGGATTCGCGGCGAGGGCTTCGAGTTCCTCGGCGATGATCGCCCGCGCGAAGGGCAGGCAGCTGCCGCACTTCACTTTGCAGCCCTTGCGGGCATAAGCCTGCCCGACGGAGCAAGCGCCGGTGCGTGCGGCTTCCCGCACTTCAGTTTCGCGAATCGCGTTGCAGCAGCAGACGATCATGCTCATCTTGCTAATGTGAATGCGAAGCGTTCGCAAGTTATTCTGATCGGGGATTCACCCCCCGGCCCATCACCTGCACCATGCGCGCATGGTAATTGGCGTCGCCGAACAGCGAGTCGAGCACCTTTTCCCGCTTCATGTAGAGGCCGATGTCATGCTCGTCGGTCATGCCGATGCCACCGTGCATCTGCACCGCTTCCTGCACCGCCAGCCCAGACACGCGGCCGGCCTTGGCCTTGGCGACGTGGGTCATGATTCCGCTGTTCTCGTCGCCGCGGTCGAGCAGTTCGGCGGCCTTGAGCGTCGCGGCGCGGGCGATCTCGATTTCGCCGAACAGGTGGGCGGCGCGGTGCTGGAGCACCTGGAACTCGCCGATCAGCTTTCCGAACTGCTTGCGCTGCTTGAGGTAGTCGACCGTCATTGCCGATGCGCCCGACGCAACGCCGACCAACTCGGCCGCCGCGCCGGTGCGCCCGGCGCGCATGGCACGGCGCAGCGGCTCCCAGCCGCCATCGACCTCGCCGATCACCGCATCGGCGTCGACAGTTACGTTGTCGAAGCGGATCCGCGCCGCCTTGCTGGCGTCGGCCAGCGCGACGTTCTCGATCTCCATGCCCGCGGCACCGCGCTCGACCGCGAACAGGGTCAGCCCGTCGCTTTCGCCAGCCGCGCCGCCGGTGCGCGCGGCGACGATCAGGAGGTCCGCCGAGGCGCCGTGAACCACGAACTGCTTGGCGCCTGAGAGGTTGAAGCCATTGCCAGAACGCTTTGCTTCCAACGCGATCTGGCGCGGGCGATGGTGCGGGCCTTCGTCGACCGCAAAGGCAGCTACGGTGTCGCCCGAAAGGATGCCCGGGAACCAGCGCTTCCCCTGCTCGCTGCCCTTCAGTGCTTCAACCGCGACGATGGAGGTGGTGAGAAAGGGCGAGGGCGTCAGGTTCCGGCCGACCTCTTCCATCACCAGCGCAGCCTCAGTCGCGCCGAGGCCGAGGCCGCCCTCCTCTTCAGGCACCGCAAGGCCGGTCAGGCCAAGCTCGGCCATCTGCTTCCACAGGCCATGGCCAAACCCATCCTTGCAGCCGGTGTCGCGCCATTGGCGCAGCTGCTTCTTGATGGTGCCTTCCTCGGCGAGGAAGGTGCGCGCCATGTCGGCAAGCTGGCGCTGGTCGTCGGTGAGGATCATTCGTGCTCTCGTTCTATTCGGGGGTCTGCGCTCAGGCGCCGGGCAGGCGCAGAATATGCTTGGCGACGATGCCGAGCTGCACCTCACTGGTGCCGCCCTCGATCGAATTGGCCTTGGTCCGCAGCCACTCGCGCGCCGCCTTGCCGCCGCGGCTTCGCTCGCTATCCCACTCAAGCGCGTCCGAACCGCCTGCGGCCATGATCAGCTCGTGGCGCTTCTTGTTCAGCTCGGTGCCGGCATATTTCATCATGCTCGGCATCGCCGGATGCGCCTCGCCCGCCTTAAGCTGATCGATGAAATGCTCGCTCATTGCGGCAAAGGCGATGGCATCGACGTCGAACAGAGCGACGTCGGCGGCGAGCACCGGATCGTCGATCTCGCCCAAGCTCTGCGCCAGCGTGCGCGAGGAGCCCGATCCCAGCCCCATGCCGCTGATCATCTCGCGCTCGTGGCCAAGAAGATACTTGGCAACGTCCCAGCCGCGATTCACTTCGCCGACGATCTGGTCCTTAGGCACCTTCACGTTGTCGAAAAAGGTCTCGCAGAAGGGCGAATAGCCGCTGATCAGCAGGATCGGCTTGGTCGAGACGCCCTCGCTTTCCATGTCGAACAGGAGAAAGCTGATGCCGCCGTGCTTGCTCTCCGTTGAGGTGCGGACGAGGCAGAAGATCCAGTCGGCCTGGTCGGCATAGCTGGTCCACACCTTCTGGCCGTTGACCAGCCAGTGATCGCCCTTGTCCTCGCACTTGGTTTGCAGGCCCGCGAGGTCGGACCCGGCGCCCGGCTCCGAATAGCCCTGGCACCAGCGGATCTCGCCGCGCGCAATCTCGGGCAGGAAGCGCCCTTTCTGCTCTTCGGTGCCATACTTGAGCAGCGCCGGCCCGAGCATCGAGATGCCGAAGCTCGACAGCGGCGTGCGGGCGCCGATTGCCGCCATCTCTTCCTTGAGGATCTTGGTTTCCGCCGGCGACAGCCCGCCGCCGCCATAGGCCGCAGGCCAGTCGGGCACGGTCCAGCCCTTTTCGCCCATAACCCGCATCCAGCGTTCCTGCGCTTCGCTCTGGAACTGGAAGTGGCGGCCACCCCAGCAGGCGTCGTCCTCCCTGCGCATGAGCGTCCGCATCTCGGCCGGGCAGTTCGCCTCCAGCCAGGCACGGGTATCCGCGCGGAAGGTGTCGAGATCAGTCATCGCGGCTTGTCTCCTCTTGAGTCCCGTCCTAGCGCATTGCGACTTGAAGAAAATAGAGGAGCGTGTCCGTGGACTTCGACCTGACCGAAAGACAGGCTCACTTCCGGGATCGCGTTCGCGCCTTCATCGAACAACATGTCCGGCCCGCCGTGCCGGGCCTCGCCGCGGAGCTCGCCAAGGGCGACCGCTGGCATCATCTCGAAGGGCTCGAACCGCTTAAAGCCCGCGCCAAGGCGGACGGCTTGTGGAACCTGTTCATGCCGCCCGGCGGCGCCTTGAAGCACGTGGACGAAAGCTTCCCGTTTGAGGGCGAGCAGCTCACCAACCTCGAATATGCGCTGTGCGCGGAGGAGATGGGCCGGGTCGGCTTCGCGAGCGAGGTGTTCAACTGCTCGGCCCCCGACACCGGCAACATGGAAGTGCTGCACCGCTACGGCACCCGGGCGCACAAGGACCAGTGGCTCAGCCCCCTGATGCGCGGCGAAATCCGCTCCGCCTTCCTGATGACCGAGCCGGCGGTGGCTAGCTCGGACGCGACCAACATCCAGTGCGAGATCCGCCGCGAAGGTGACGAATACGTCATCAACGGCCGCAAATGGTGGAGCTCGGGCGCGGGCGACTCCCGCTGCAAGGTCGCGATCCTGATGGGCAAGACCGATCCCGAAGCCCGCCGCCACGCTCAGCAATCGATGATCCTCGTGCCCATGGACGCCGCCGGGATCACGGTCGAGCGGGCGCTTACCGTCTACGGCTATGACGATGCGCCGCACGGGCACATGGAGATCGAGCTCAAGGACGTGCGGGTGCCGGCCGAAAACCTGCTGCTTGGCGAAGGGCGCGGGTTCGAGATCGCGCAGGGCCGCCTCGGGCCGGGCCGAATCCATCATTGCATGCGCACCATCGGCGCGGCCGAAGAAGCGCTGGAGCTAATGGTCACCCGCATCCAGTCGCGCACCGCTTTCGGCAAGCGGATCAGCGAGCATAGTGTCTGGGAACAGCGCGTCGCCGAAGCCCGGATCGAGATCGACTGCACCCGCCTCCTCTGCCTCAAGGCCGCGGACCTGATGGACAAGGCCGGCAACAAGGCGGCCAAGGCCGAGATCGCGATGATCAAGGTCAAGGCGCCGCGCATGGCGCTGAAGGTCATCGACGACGCGATTCAGGCGTTCGGCGGCGCGGGCGTCAGCCAAGACACCAGCCTCGCGCACAGCTGGGCCGGCATCCGCACACTGCGCCTCGCCGACGGTCCGGACGAGGTCCACAACCGCGCCATCGCGCTGATCGAATATGGCAAGCACCCGCCGATCGACCCGCAAGTCCCGTAAGTTCACGACGGAGCGTTCATGACCAGTTTGTTTGATCTGTCCGGCAAGACCGCCATCGTCACCGGCAGCTCGCGCGGTATTGGCCGTGCAATCGCCGAAGAAATGGCGGCGCACGGGGCTAATGTCGTCATCTCGAGCCGCAAGCAGGATGCCTGCGAGGAGGTCGCCAACGCGATCAACGCGCGGGGGCAGGGCCGCGCAATCGCGATCGCGGCCTCCATCTCCGACAAGGAGGCTCTGCGCGAACTCGTGCAACGGACCGAGGCCGAATTCGGGCAGGTCGACGTGCTGGTCTGCAATGCGGCGTCCAATCCGTACTTCGGGCCGATGGCAGGGATTACGGACGAGCAGTTCCGCAAAATCATGGACAACAATGTGCTGTCCAATCACTGGCTGACGAGCTTCGTTGCGCCCGGCATGGTGGAACGCAAGTCGGGCGCGATCATCATCGTGTCGAGCGTCGGCGGGATCACCAGTTCGACGGTGATCGGGCCTTACAACATCTCCAAGGCCGCCGACCTGCAGCTGGTCCGCAACCTCGCCGCCGAGTTCGGGCCGTCGAACGTCCGGGTCAACGCCATCGCCCCGGGGCTGGTCCGGACCGACTTCGCCAAGGCGCTGTGGGAGAACCCCGAGATCCTCAAAACCGTGACCAAGGTGTCGGCGATGCGCCGCATCGGCGAACCGCGCGAGATTGCCGGCGCTGCGCTGTTCCTGGCGAGCGAAGCAGGCAGCTTCGTCACTGGCCAGACGCTGGTGGTCGACGGCGGAAGCACCATTGGCGCAGGCTTCTGAGATGAGCGTCGAGGACGAACACCGCCACCACCCCCGCCTCGAAGGCAAGGTGATCATCGTCACGGGCGCGGGCTCCGGCATTGGCAAAGCCAGCGCCGACCTGTTCGTGACGCATGGGGCAACAGTGATCGCCGCCGATCTTCGCGGTGCACAGCATGTCGCCGACGCGGGCCGCGAAGAGGATGTCGCGCGGCTGGTCGACATGGCCAAGCAGCAGCATGGCGCGCTGCACGGCTTCTTCGCCAACGCCGGCGTGTCGGGCGGGCTCGCCTCGATCTTCGAGCAATCGGTCGAAGATTGGGAACAGGTGCTGCGGGTCAATCTGATCGGCCCGTTCCTGGCGATCAAGCATGCCGCGCCGGTCATCAAGGAACAGGGCGGCGGGTCGATCATCTGCACCGCCAGCGTCGCGGGCTTGCGCTCCGGCGCTGGCGGGCCGGCTTACAGCGCGAGCAAGGCGGGCGTGATCAGCCTGGTCCGGACCGCGGCGCAGCAGCTCGCGGGCTCCAACGTGCGCGTTAACGCCATCTGCCCGGGGCTGATCGAAACCGGGATGACCGAGTTCGTCTACGAACGCGCGCGGGCCAAGGGACAGGCCGACAAGCTCGGCCACCTCAATCCCCTGCGCCGCGGCGGCGAGCCGGACGAGATCGCGAAGGCGGCGCTGTTCCTCGCCTCGGACGAGAGCAGCTACGTCAACGGCCACGCGCTGGTCGTCGACGGCGGCCTGTCGAGCTCGCACCCGTTCAACCGGCAGGATTACGGACGCACCGCAATCTAGGCCCCTTTTCTTTCCCGATCCCGCGACTAGGGACTGCACTTACATTCTTGTCAGCGAAGGACCCTCCATGACCTCGCCCATCAGCACCCAGAAGCACGGCCACGTTCTCGTCATCTCGTCGGCCAATCCGCCGGTCAACGCGCTCGGCCATGCCGTTCGCGAGGGCCTGGTTAAGGGGATCGAGGAGGCCGATGCCTCGGACGAGATCAAGGCGCTGGTGATCATCGGCGAAGGCGCAACCTTCTTCGCGGGCGCCGACATCAGCGAGTTTGGGACGCCCAAGGCGTTCGCCCAGCCGATGCTGCCGCAGGTGGTCGACATCATCGAGAATTGCACCAAGCCGGTGGTCGCCGCGATCCACGGCACCGCGCTCGGCGGCGGGCTCGAAGTGGCGCTCGCCTGTCACTATCGCTGCGCGGTCGCGTCGGCGAAACTTGGCGTGCCGGAAGTGAAGCTCGGGCTTCTGCCCGGTGCGGGCGGCACCCAGCGCTTGCCGCGCGTCGCAGGTGTCGAAAAGGCGCTGCAGATGACCACAAGCGGCAATCCGATCGGCGCTCAGGAAGCGTTCGAGATCGGGCTGGTTGACCGCATGATCGAGGGCGACCTCCTCCAGCACGCCGTTGCTTACGCGACCGAGGTTGCCGAGGTGCGGCCCTTCCCCAAGTCGTCCGAGCGCCAGAACAAGATCGAGGAAGCCTCGCCGTCAGTGTTCGACGATTACGTCGCCTCCAATCCGCGGGTCTTCAAGGGTTTCGAAGCGCCGCGCAAGAACCTTGAGGCGATCCGCGCTGCGGTCCAGCATCCCTATGCCGAGGGTGTCGCAGTCGAGCGCCAGCTGTTTATGGAGCTGATGAGCGGCACGCAGGCCAAGGCGCAGCAGTACTTCTTCTTTGCGGAGCGCAAGGCCGCCAAGATCGAAGGCGTCGATGAGAGCGTGCGCCCCCGCGAGATCAAGAAGGTCGGTGTTATCGGTGCCGGCACCATGGGCGGCGGCATCTCGATGAATTTTCTGTCGGCGGGCATCCCGGTGACCATCGTCGAGACCAACCAGGAAGCGCTCGACCGCGGCACGGGCGTCATGCTCCGCAACTATGAAGCGAGCGCCAAGAAGGGCCGCTTCACGCAAGAACAGGTCGGTCAGATGATGGGGCTCCTCACCCCCACCCTCGACTTCGATGCGCTGGCCGACTGCGACCTCATCATCGAGGCGGTGTTCGAGCAGATGGAGATCAAGAAGGATATTTTCGGCCGCCTCGACAAGATCGCCAAGCCGGGCGCGATCCTCGCCAGCAACACCAGCTACCTCAACGTCGACGAGATCGCCGCAGCAACCAGCCGCCCTCAGGACGTGGTCGGCCTTCACTTCTTCTCACCCGCCAACGTCATGAAGCTGCTCGAAGTCGTGCGCGGCGCCAAGACCGCCGACGACGTGCTGGTCACCGCCATGGCGCTCGCCAAGAAGATCAAGAAGGTCGCCGTGGTCGCGGGCGTTTGCTACGGCTTCATCGGCAACCGCATGCTGATCCCGCGCCAGACGGAAGCGACCAAGCTGCTGCTGGAAGGCGCTACCCCGGCGCAGATCGACAAGGTCCATGTCGACTTCGGCATGCCGATGGGGCCGTTCCAGATGGCCGACCTCGCCGGTGTCGACATCGGCTGGCACCGCGACGTCAATCGCATCGAGAACATCCGTGACGCGCTTTGTTCGGCCGATCGCTGGGGCCAGAAGAAGGGCGCCGGCTTCTACGATTACGATGACAAGCGCCGCCCCTCCCCCAGCCCCAAGGTGCAGGAGATCATCGAGGAGTTCCGTGGGCGTGCCGGGGTCACCCCGCGCGAAATCAGCGACGAGGAGATCGTGCAGCGCACGCTCTACACCATGGTCAACGAGGGGGCGAAGATCCTCGAGGAAGGCATGGCCCAGCGCGCGTCCGACATCGATGTGGTGTGGGTCTATGGCTACGGCTGGCCGGTCTATCGCGGCGGGCCGATGCACTGGGCCGACAGCGAGGGGCTGCAGAAGATCGTCGATGGCCTGAAGGCCGCCGCCCCGCACATGGGCGATGACTTCTCCTTCTCGCAGTTGCTGCTCGACAAGGCGGACAAGGGCGAAAAGTTCACCGGCCGCTGAGGTCCGTCTCGTGTAGCTGCCGCTGGTGATGGCGTTCCCAGCGGCGGCCACTGGACAAAGTCGTGAGAACGGCAGAAATCTCCCTTGCCGACTTTAGTTTGGCGAGGAAACCGAGATGTTCGTGGATCGGGCAGTGCGCAGAGCGGAAGTGGCATTTCTCAATGCCCCCTTCGCCGACGCCGGCTGGAACGATGCCATTCGGCTGCTCGCCGAAGCGACCGGCAGCGCCTTGGGGCAGCTGTGTGGCGGCGGGATGGGCCCCGGCCTGACCTTCAACCTCCTCAGCGAAGATCGGCATGATCCCCACGGCTATCTCGTCGACCCGCAACTTTATGGGCCGGAGAACTGGCGGATCAATTGCACCATGGGCGGCCCCCGCTCCGTGCAGGACGAGCGCCACTATGCCGCTTACCGAAGCAGCAACCCGACCACCTTCTACGACGATGCGGTGAGCGATCTCGATCTGCCGTACGGCTGTCAATCGCCGCTGATGCTGGATTCGGGCGGGCTGGTCGGCCTCGCCCTGCTTCGCTCTTCGCGCGATGGTCCGTGTACGCCCGACATCATTGCGGTCTTCACCCGTATCGCCCGCCAGGCGCACCGCGCCGTGCTGGTTCAATATGCGCTCGGCCAGCAGCGCGGCGAAGCAATGCTGGCGGGACTGGCAACAAGTGGTGAAATGACCCTGCTGCTCGACCGCAGCGGCGGCCTGGTCGCGCTGACGCCCGCGGCGGAGCGGATGTTCGATTGTCCGCTCGGCCTCAGGCTCGACGGCTCGAACGTCCGCCTGTCACGCAGCGACGAGGATCAGGCGCTCACGGCCGCCATCGGGCGGCTGCTGGCGAGCGACGGATACAGCGGCCCCGTCGTTCACCAAGCGACTGTCGGCCGCAGCGACGAACATCCGGGCGGCTTGTGGGAACTGTTCCTGACGCGGCTTCCGGCGCGCTGCGACCTGATCGGGGTAGAGGCGCAGATCGCGATGACGCTGCGCCCCCTGCTCACCCCTTAGTTGGCCTTGTAGAGCACTTCGCCGCGGCGGCTGCTCAGCAGCATCTTGAAGCTCACCGGGTGGAAATAGGCCTCGACACGGCGGCCCTGCGGGTCGGTGCCATAGACTTCGTAGCAGCCGCCATCGACCTTAGACTTGCGCACTTCCCAGCCGTCCTTCTTCAGCTTGGTCTCAAGGCTGGCCATGCTCTTCCAGCTCTTCTGCGGAGCATCGCACTTCATCTTGCCGGTGGCGGCGGCAGGCGTTGCGAGGCTGACCGACAAAGCGGCGGCGGCAGCGAAAAGAAGAATACGCATCAGATTGCACTCCTGGTGGGGGTTGGAAACAAGCGCGCCACGCGCACGACCTGAAGCAGGACGAGCGGCACGAAATGGAGAAGAGCGGCGGCAAGGCCGTCATGGACCAGCGCCCAGTGGACGAGGGTCAGGATGCCGGCGGGGTAAGCCAAGCGCTGCAGCCGCTTCCAGCCGGATCGCAGCGCGCGCATGGCGGCGTCGTTGCTGGTGAGGCCGAGCGGAACGAGGATTAGCAGCGCGGCCCAGCCGGTCCAGATTGCCGGCGCGCCAAGCTCGGCCAGCATGTCGGCGAGATTGCCCATGTCAGCCACGTAAGCGACGGTGTGCGCCAGCGCGTAGAAGAAGGCGGCAACGCCCAGCGCGCGGCGGTGACGGGCCAGGAAGCGAACCACCCGTGCCTGCGGCCACAGCTGCCGCAACGGCGTCACCATCAGCGCCAGGATGATGAAGCGCGCGGACCACTCTCCGGTCGGATGGAGGAGGTCGCCCGGCCATGCGTCGGGATCAAGCGCATAGCGCACCAGCGCTGAGGCCAGCGGCAGGGCAAGGAAGAGCCAGACGAGAAACTTGCCGCGCGAAGTCACCCCACCCTGCTACGGAACTTGCGAACGCTTCGCAATAGCAAATGCGCAGAAAGCGCTTGGGCGGGTTAGCCCTCGATCACCACCTCGGTGCCCATCTGGGTCAGGGGGTAGAGCTTCTTGGCGAATTCAAGCGGAAGCCGGACGCAGCCATGACTGGCCGGATAACCCGGCAGCGCGCCGCCGTGAAAGGCAATTCCCATCTCGTCGTACATCTGCATGTAGGGCATCGGCGCATTGTCATACTTGCGGCTGAAGCCCTTCACCTGCTTGCGGAACACCTTCCAATAGCCAAGCGGCGTTTCCTTGCCCTTCTTGCCCGAGGAGATGGTGCTCACCCCGACCAGCGCGTCGCCCTTGTAGACAAACATCAGCTGCTGCATCCGGTCGATCACCACCTTGGCCGGCGCGTCCGGAATGGTCGCCGCCCAAAGAGACTGGCCAGGCTTCAGCGCCAGGTTGCCGAACTGTGCCTTCGCCTGCTGCGTCGCCTTGGGCGCATGGCCGTTGGTCCACTCATAAGGGAGCTGCGCCGCCGGCACGGGCCGCGGCGCCTCGGCGACCTTGGTCGGCGTGGTGGCGCAACCAGCGAGCAGGGCGGCGACAAGCGCGGGGGGCGCGAAACGAAGAGTGGCGATGCGATTCATGGCCAGCAGCCATCGCAGATGACACCATGGCGTCAAGTGTCCGGTAAATCGCGAATTACAGCCTCTTAGCCGCCAATCCCCGTGTCGGCCGGTGGCGCAGCGTTGACGTGGCTCCAGATCGCACTGACCACCACTGAGCCTTCGCCGACGCTGGACGCGACGCGCTTGACCGAGCCCGAGCGCACGTCGCCCACAGCAAAGATGCCGGGGCTCGAGGTGGCATAGCTGCTTGCGCCCCCGACTTCGCGCCCGGTGCGGACAAAGCCAGCGCGGTCGAGTTCGACAAGGCCCGACAACCAGTCCGTGTTGGGCGCGGCGCCAATCATGATGAACAACGCGCGGCAGCCGACGGACCATTCGCCGTCCTGCCCACGGACCGTCACCCGTTCGAGGTGATCGCCGCCGTCCAATCCGCACAGCTGACTGCCGGTGTGTATCTCGATCCGCGGGTCTGCCTCCAGCCGCTCGCGAAGGTAAGCGCTCATCGTATCGGCTAGGCCCGATCCGCGCACCAGTACGTGCACCTTCCGCGCCACCCGGGAGAGATACATGGCGGCCTGCCCGGCGCTATTGCCACCACCGACCACGATCGCTTCGGTGTTGTGGCAGAAGCGCGCTTCCATCTCGGTTGCGGCATAATAGACGCCGGCCCCCTCGAAGCTCGCCAGCCGGTCGATGGGCAGGCGGCGGTACTGGACCCCGGTCGCAACCAGCACCGCACGGGTGCACAATTCTTCGCCGTCATCGAGGGTGACGCAAAAGCCGTCGTCGCGGCGGGCCAGCCCCTCGACACGCCGCGGCATGGCGAAGCAAGTGCCGAACTTCATCGCCTGCACTTGCCCGCGGAACACGAGGTCGGCGCCTGAGATGCCCGTCGGAAACCCCATGTAGTTCTCGATACGGCTGCTGGTTCCGGCCTGCCCGCCGATCGCATTGTCCTCGACCACCAGGGCGCGGAGCCCTTCCGACCCGGCATAAACGGCGGCAGCGACCCCGGCGGGTCCGGCCCCGACGATGATGAGGTCAAGGGCCTCAGCCGGCCGCGCCTTGAGGTCGAGGCCGAAATGCCGCGCGACCTTGCGCGGCGTGGGATCGGCTAGCGGCGCGCCATTGATGGTGACACCGGGGACGCCCTCGGCTTCCTCGCGAAATGGCAGGCGGTTGCGATTGAGGAAGCTCGCGACCCGCGCCACCGCGGGGTCATGTTCGGCACCGGTGACGATGATGCTGCTGTCACCCGATTCGAAGATGCGGCGGCGGCGTGCGGCGAAGACCGTCAGCACATGGTCGCCGATCTCCGGCACGTCGCTCATCAGCCGCAGCATGGCGGCCCGCGGCACCTCGCTGGTGCGGGTCTCCACCGCGGCGCGCATGGTGAGCGTCATGGGATCACCGTTCAGGAACGACAATTCGCCCATGAACTGCCCGGGATGAAGCGACGCATCGAGCACGCGCTCCCCGCTGACCGGGTCCGCTACCTCGATCTCGCCTTCCTCCACCAGCACGAAGTCATCGAGCGACTTGCCGGCTTCGAGCACCACCTCCCCCGCGCGATAGTGCCGCGTCGTCGCAAGCGCGCGCAGCGCCGCAAGTTGCTCGTCCGCGAAAGGACGCGGAGCCATGGTGAGGAGGTCGCCGCCGATCGAATCCATATGCCGCTGTCTAGCCGCAGGCCTCGGCGCCGTCAGCAGGTGTAAAGTTGGGCGACACCGCCCTTGGCAGGTAATTGGGCTGCTGCTGCATCCGATGAGCTTTGCGATGCGTAGTTAAGGCTTGGTTGACCTTCTCAGGTCTGCCCGCCGTCCCCCTGGCCGAGAAGGAAAACTCAATGCGCAACCGCCTAGCTGCCCCCCTGCTGATCGCCGCGTCCCTTGTCGCCGCCGCGCCCGCGTCCGCCGAGACCGTGATCGGTCTGACCGGCAATTCGACGATCGTCAGTTTCGACAGCGCGACCCCTGGCGTAGTCCTTTCCAGCAGTCCGATCACCGGCCTTGGCGCGGGCGTGTCGCTGCGCGGGATCGATGTGCGGCCGGCCGATAACGAGCTTTATGCGCTGGGCAGCAACGGCAACCTTTATCGCCTGACCGTCAGTGGCGGCAATTATGCGGCGACCGACCTTGGGGCGCTGACCACGGCCACCGACGGCTCGTCGTTCGGGTTCGACTTCAACCCCACGGTGGATCGTCTTCGCGTCACCAGCAATTCCAATCAGAACCTCCGGGTTGATCCCAATGTCAGTCCCGCGGCCACGACCGTCGACGGCGCCCTGACGCTGAACGGCACCAACCAGATCGACCTGATCGGGGCCGCCTACACCAACAGTGTCGCTGGGGCGACGACGACCACGCTCTATGGCCTCGATGCCTTCACCGATTCGCTTGTGCGGTCGACCAACGCCAATGCCGGCACGTACGTGAACACCAACCTTGCCGGGACTGCGTTCGGACCCTTGGGTGTCACCTTTGGCATCAACGATGCGCTCGGGTTCGACATCTCCGGCGCGTCCGGGGCCGCCTTCTTCTCGCTCAACGACGGCTTCTTCAGCGTCAACCTGACCACCGGCGCGGCAACGCGGATCGGAACGTCGGGCGCCGGCAACCTGCTCGGCATCGCGGTCGCGGCAGTGCCGGAACCCAGCACCTGGGCGCTGCTGCTGGTCGGCTTCGGTGCCATCGGCACGGCACTTCGCCGCGGCCGCCGCACCGTCGGAGCGAAGCTCGCGACGCAGGGCTAAGCGGCAGGGGCCGCGGGCGTCACCGGCGCTTGCGGCCCTTCGCTTACTCCCATTCGATCGTGCCGGGCGGCTTCGACGTATAGTCGTAGACCACCCGGTTGATCCCCTGCACCTCATTGACGATGCGGGTCGCGACACGGCTCAGGAACTCCGAGCTGAACGGATAAACGTCGGCGGTCATGCCATCGACACTGGTCACCGCCCGCAGCGCGCAGACATAATCATAGGTGCGCGCGTCACCCATCACGCCGACAGTGCGCACCGGCAGCAGCACCGCAAATGCCTGCCAGATTGCGTCGTAAAGCCCGGCGTTGCGGATCTCCTCGAGGTAGATGAGATCCGCCTTGCGCAGGATGTCGCACTTCTCTTTGCTGACCTCGCCCGGGATCCGGATGGCGAGGCCCGGCCCCGGAAACGGGTGGCGACCGACAAAGGCCGGCGGCAGGCCAAGCTCGACGCCAAGCTCGCGCACCTCGTCCTTGAACAATTCGCGTAAGGGCTCGACCAGCTGCATGTTCATCCGCTCAGGGAGACCGCCGACATTGTGGTGGCTCTTGATCGTGACCGAGGGCCCGCCGGTGAAGCTGACGCTCTCGATCACGTCGGGGTAGAGCGTACCCTGCGCGAGGAAGTCGGCGCCGCCGATCTTTTTTGCCTCCGCCTCGAACACCTCAATGAAGGTCTTGCCGATGAACTTGCGCTTGGCCTCGGGATCGCTGACCCCGGCGAGGCCGGACAGGAACAGCTCTTCGGCCCGGACATGGACCAGCGGAATGTTGTAGTGGCCGCGGAACAGCGAGACGACCTGATCGGCTTCTTGTGACCGCATCAGGCCATGGTCCACGAAGACGCAAGTCAGCTGCTCGCCGATTGCTTCGTGGATCAGCACGGCAGCGACTGCGCTGTCGACGCCGCCAGACAAGCCGCAGATCACCCGGCCCGAGCCGACCTGGGCGCGGATGTCGGCGATCTTCTGGTCGCGGTAGGCGGCCATCGACCATTCGCCCGAGCAGCCGCAGATGTGCCGCGCAAAGTTCGCCAGCAGCTTGCCGCCGTCGGGGGTGTGGACCACCTCCGGGTGGAACATCAGGCTGTAGCGGCGGCGCTCTTCGTCGGTGGCGATGGCGAACGGTGCGCCTTCGGACGCCGCGACGACCGAGAAGCCGGGGGCGAGGCTCTCGACCCGGTCGCCGTGGCTCATCCACACCTGATGCCGCTCGCCGACCTGCCACAGGCCGTCGAACAGGGCGGAGGGTGCCACCACCTCGATAAAGGCGCGGCCGAATTCCTTTTGGTCGGAAGTGACGACCTTGCCTCCAAGCTGCTGGTGCAGCGTCTGCTGGCCGTAGCAAATGCCGAGCAAGGGCAGGCCGCTGTCGAACAAAGCCTGCGGGGCACGCGGGCTGTCGTCCCAGGTCACCGACGAGGGACCGCCCGAGAAGATGATGCCCTTGGGATTAAGCCGCTCGAAGGCTTCTTCAGCTGCGTTGAACGGAGCGATCTCGCAATACACACCGGCTTCGCGGATGCGGCGGGCGATGAGCTGGGTCACCTGGCTGCCGAAGTCGACGATCAGCAGGGTTTCGGCCGGTTGCATGAGGCGGATGCGCTCCGTTCGCGGGACATGAGAAAAGGCGCCGAAGCCCCTATGGCTCCGGCGCCTTCCTGTCCACCGCGGCGGCCCGCTTTAGCGGTTAGACGCGGTTGACCTTGAGGTCGGAAATACGGCCATTGCGATCGAACTTACAGTCGAACCGGAAATTGCCGCGGACCTGATTATACCCGCCGTAAGGCTGGTTGTAGCCACCGTAGGGCTGATTGTAGCCGCCGTAGTAAGGCTGACCATAATTACCCTGGTAAGCAGCGTTGGTCGCCAGGCCATAGACCCGCATGTTGCCGTTACGGGTCCGGTTCACGCGATCGATCTGGGCGACGCGATAGACCGTGCCCTGATTATAAGCGTAGCCCGAATTGTAGCCGCCATACGGGTTGTTGTAGCCGCCGGCGTAACGACCATTGAGGCGCTGCTCGGTCGCTGCAGCGCACTGCTGAACGGCGACACGCTCTTGGTCGTAGTTGTTGACCCCGTAATACTGGTTGTAACCGTACGGGTTCTGACCGCGCAGAATGGAATTCAGCACCGCGCCGGTGATCACGTCACCAAGCCCGCCGCCGCCATAGCCACCGCCGGGATAATATTGCGCCGCGGCCGGAGCCGCCGCACCGATCGAGATCGCCGCAACCGCGGCCGCACCCGTCAGGATCTTTGAAACAGCCTTCATGGCCACTGCCTCCTATTCTTCCGCAGACGTTCTTCGCCTGTTGCAACGCTTTTGAACGATTCGCGCTGCATCATCTCTGAATGCCCTGTTTGCCGCGGTTCACTATTCTTAACGCATCGGCCACAAAACGGCCGTTTTCAGCCATTCAGAAAAGTTTGCTTCACTGCACGTGGTAGTTGACAAAGCAAAAAAGTTCGTTCCGCGCACCGAAACGAGCGGAACTCGGCCCCGTCGATACGTGTTTTTACGGTCAAACGGAGTCACGGAAAATGAGACGCCTAGCAACCTTGGCGGCAGCCATTGCCGTCGCGGTGGCGACCCCTTGCGCCGCCGCTTCTTCCAACTCGTTCGGGCCTGACGAAAGCCCGGCGGCCCTGATGGCGGCATTGGCTGCCGTCGCTGCTGCCCGCGACCATGCCGAGCCGGTGTTTGCCGAGCGTGCGTTGAAGCCGGGTGGTTTCTGGTGGGCGTCCGATGCCCCGACCGACGGCAACATCGAAGTGGTCGTCAGCCTCGAGGACCAGCATGCCTATGTTTATCGCGCTGGCGAGTTGATCGGCGTCTCGACCATTTCGAGCGGCAAGCCGGGCAAGGACACGCCCCCGGGCATCTTCCCGATCCTTGAGAAGAAGCGGATGCACCACAGCCGCAAGTACGACAATGCGCCGATGCCCTTCATGCAGCGCCTCGACCAATATGGCATCGCGCTGCATGCGGGTGCCATCCCGGGCCGCCCGGCCAGTCACGGCTGCGTCCGCCTGCCCGCGGCTTTCGCGTCCAAGCTGTTCGCGATGACCAAGGTCGGTGACCGCGTGGTGATCGGCTGACGAGATCAGCCGGCGGGGGTGTCTCCCCTTCTCTCGCCGGCTGCCCTCTCTCGCGAGCCTATGTGTTGATGGCAGTTTCAGCCTCCCCGTCCGATCGGCCGGGGAGGCTGTCTGTCGTTCTTACTTGATCTCGAGACCGGTGAACCGGGCCATGAACGCGGTCACGTCGCTGGCTTCCTCGATGATCTTGTCGGTCGGCTTACCCGAGCCGTGGCCGGCACGGGTCTCGATCCGGATCAGCTGCGGTGCGCCGGTCGGATGGGCGTTCTGCAACGCTGCCACATATTTGAAGCTGTGGCCCGGAACGACGCGATCGTCGGTGTCGGCGGTGGTGACCAGGATCGCCGGATAAGCGACGTTCGCCTTGATGTTGTGATACGGCGAATAGGCCAGCAGGGTGCGGAAATCGGCTTCCTTATTGGGGTAGCCATAATCGTCGACCCAGTAGCGCCCGGCGGTGAAGCGGTCGAAGCGCAGCATGTCCATGACGCCGACCGCTGGATTGGCCGCCGCGAACAGGTCGGGACGCTGATTGACCACCGCGCCGATCAACAGGCCGCCGTTCGACCCGCCCTGAATGGCGAGCCCGCCCTTCGGCGTCACGCCCTGCGCGATCAGCGCTTCGCCAGCGCCGATGAAGTCGTCGAACACATTCTGCTTGTTGGCGAGGCGGCCAGCGTCATGCCACGCCTTGCCATATTCACCGCCGCCACGAATGTTCGCCAGGACGTAGGCACCGCCCTGCTCGAGCCACGCGAGACGCGTCGCCGAGAAGCTTGGCGTCAGCGAGACGTTGAAGCCGCCATAGGCGTACAGCAATGTCGGCGCCGGGCCGGTCACCCCGCGCTTGCGGACGATGAACATCGGCACGCGGGTGCCGTCCTTGGACGCAAAGAAGCGCTGTTCGACGGTGAAGTCGTCCGGATTGAACAACAGCTTCGGCTCGAACCAGGCGGTGCTGGCGTTCGAGCGCACGTCGTAACGGTAGATGGTCGACGGGCGGTTGAAGCTGGTGAAGGCGAAGAAGGTCTCCGGATCGTCGAGATCGCCCGAGAAACCACCCGCGGTGCCGAGACCCGGCAGCTCGATCACTCGTTCGCGGGCACCCGTCAGGCTGTGCACGCGCACTTCGGTGGAGGCGTCCTTGAGATAGGAGGTGATGAGCTTGCCGCCGACCAGGCTCGACCCGCTTAGCGTTTCGGCCTGCTCGGGAACGATGGTCCGCTTGTTGGGACGCGCGGCATTTACGTCGATCGCCACCACCTTGAGGCGCGGGGCACCGTCGTTGGTCTGGAAATAATAGGTCGAGCCGCGATTGCCGATGTAGCTGTAATCGTGGGTGAAGCCCGGGATCAGCACACGGCGGGTCGGCTTGGCCTTCTGCCAGTCGACCAACGTCACCTCGTACCGCTCGTCGGTACCGCTCGAAGAGGTCACCACCAGGGTCGAGCCGTCGTCGCTGACGGTCGCCGTGTTGCTGAGCTCGGGCTTTTCCGGACGGTCAAACATCAGCCGGTCGGCGCTCTGCGCGGTGCCGAGGCGGTGGTAGTAGACAGCCTGGTTCTTGTTCAGCGACTGAAAGTCCTGACCTTCGCCGCTCTCGGGGAAGCGCGAGTAGAAGAAGCCGCGATTGTCCTTGGACCAGCTCAGTCCGGAGAACTTCACCCACTTGATCTCGTCGCCGACCACCTTGCCGGTGTTGACGTCGAGCACCTTCAGTGTGCGCCAATCGGAACCGCCGTCTTGGATCGCGTAAAGGAGGTAGCGGCCGTCTTCGCTCGGCACCCATTCGGCCAGTGCGGTAGCGCCATCGGCGCTGAAGGTGTTGGGATCGATCAGCAGCCGCTCGGGGCCGTTGACGCTGTGGCGCACGTACAGCGGCGACTGGTTTTGGAGGCCCGTGTTGCGGGCGTAGAAATAGCGGCTGCCCTTCTTCACCGGCACGCCGACGCGCTCGTAATTATAGAGCTCGGTCATGCGCTTCTTGAGAATGTCGCGGCCCGGCAGCGTGTCGAGGAAAGCGTCGGTGACCTTGTTCTGCTCGGCGACCCAGGCGGCGACGGCCGGATCCTTGCGGACGTCGTTCTCGAGCCAGCGATAAGGATCGGCAACGGCCACGCCGAACTGGTTCTCGGCTACCGTGCCACGCTGCGTTGCCGGATAGGTGAGCGCGGCGGGCGCGGCAGGGGCTGCCGCGGGTGCTGCGGCTTCCACCGCCGGCGGCGCGGAAACGGGTTCAAGCGGCGGGGTGGTTGAGCAGGCGGCGATCGGAAGGGTCATCAGGATCAAGCTCTTGCGCATGGAAGTCCCTTGGGTCGGGGTGGGGTCAGCAAGTGCTAGGCAGCGCGCCCGCGAAGGGCAAGCTTGCCTCTCATCTGAAACCGTCGCATCCCCGATCCATGACCCTCGTCAACACCGATTTCCACGCCGCGGCCGAGGCGGAATATGATGCCATGATCGCGCTGCGCCGTGCGATCCACGCCGATCCGGAGCTCGGGCTGCATTGCACCCGCACGAGCGCCAAACTGAAGGCCAGCCTTAAAGGCCTGCCGCTGGAAATCCGCGACTCGAAGAGTACCAGCGGCTTCGTCGCAATCCTGCGCGGCGCCCGCCCCGGCCGCACCGTGCTGCTGCGCGGCGACATGGACGCGCTTCCAATCCACGAGGAAACCGGGCTCGACTTCGCCAGCCAGACCGATGGCAAGATGCACGCCTGCGGCCACGACACCCATTCGGCGATGCTGTCGGCGGCGGCGCGCATCCTCAGCGCTCAGCAGGCGATCCTCGAAGGCACGATCGTCTTCATGTTCCAGCCGGGCGAGGAAGGTCACCACGGCGCCCGCTTCATGATCGAGGACGGGCTGCTCGACGATCCGGCGCCCGACGGCGCGTTCGCGCTTCACATCTGGCCCACGCTGAAGGGCGGGCAAGTCACCAGCCGCGCGGGCGCCTTGCTGGCTTCCACCGACGCGCTGAACGCCACCATTCGCGGTCGCGGCGGCCATGCGGCGATGCCTTACCAGGCGGTCGACCCCATTCCTGTCGCCTGCGAAGCGGTCGGCGCTCTGCAACAATGGATCGCGCGCAAAGTGCCTTTTTTCGATTCGGCGGTGATCTCGATCACCCAGATTCACGCAGGCACCGCCTACAACATCATTCCGGAAGTGGTGGAGCTGAAGGGCACGTTGCGAACGCTGTCAGACACGCGCCGCGACGCCGGCCGTGCCGCCTTCGAGCGGATCGTAAAGGGTGCTGCCGCAACGCACGATTGCACCGCCGAAGTGCGCATCGACCAGGGCTACCCCGCCACCCGCAACGACCCGCGCGCCGTCGCGGTGGTCGAAGCGCTCGCCACCGACCTGTTCGGCGAAGGCACCTACGAGGAGATGCCAAGCCCGGTGATGGGCGGCGAGGACTTCGCCTACGTGCTCCAGAAAGTGCCGGGTTGCATGGCCTTCATCGGCGTCGCGCCGGAGGGGCATGAAGACCCGGAAAGCCGCCCGTCACTGCACCATCCGCAAATGACGCTGGAAGAGAGCTGGCTGAGCCACGGCGTGGCGCTTCACTGTGCCTTCGCCACGCGCTTCCTGGCGCGGGGCTGGGAGTAAGCGCGATGCGGGAACTGACGCTTCGCGGGGTGCTGCTCGGAGCCGTCCTGACCCTGCTGTTCACGGCCGCCAACGTCTATCTCGGGCTCAAGATCGGCCTTACCTTCGCGACCAGTATCCCTGCCGCAGTGATCTCGATGGCGGTGCTGAAGGCGTTTCGCGACACCACCATTCAGGAAAACAATATCGTCCAGACGATTGCGTCGGCGGCAGGCACCCTGAGCGCGATCATCTTCGTTCTCCCCGGCCTCGTCATGATCGGCTGGTGGACGGGCTTCCCCTATTGGTTGTCGGTCGCGGTGATCGCGATCGGGGGCATCCTCGGCGTCATGTATTCGGTGCCGCTGCGCCGCGCGCTGGTGACCGGGAGCGATCTCCCTTACCCCGAAGGCGTCGCCGCGGCCGAGGTGCTGAAGGTCGGCGCGGGCGTCGGCGGGGCGGAAGAGAACCGCAAGGGTCTCGCCGCCATCATCCTCTCCAGCCTGATCAGCGCCGGCTATGCGCTCGCGACCCAACTCAAGCTGGTGGTCGCCGAAGCCGCGCGAACGGTACCGGTCGGCGCGGGGGGAACGACGCTGTCGGGCAGCCTCAGCCTGGCGCTCATCGGCGTTGGCCACCTGGTCGGCCTCGGCGTCGGCATCGCCATGATCGTAGGGCTGGTGATCAGCTGGGGCGTGCTGGTGCCGTGGCTCACCGCCCTCACCCCCGCCGCCGCAGGCGTCGACCTCGGCGATCACGTCGGCGCTATCTTCCGCTCCGAAGTTCGCTTCATCGGTGCCGGCACCATCGGCGTCGCGGCGATCTGGACCCTGCTCAAGATCCTTCCGGCGATCAGCCGCGGCATCGCCAGCGCACTCGCCGCCGGGCGCCAGCGCGCGGGCGGCGGGCAGGAAAGCCTGCCGCTGACCGAGCGCGACCTTCCGATCAAGCTGATCGGGGGCGCCATCCTGCTGCTGATGCTGCCGATCGCCGGGCTGCTACTGTTCTTCCTGACCGACACGGTGGTGTTCGGTTCGGTGTGGACGCTGATCGGCTTCAGCCTGGCCTACATCCTGGTCGCGGGCATCATCATCGCCAGCGTCTGCGGTTACATGGCGGGCCTCATCGGTGCGTCGAACAGCCCGATCTCGGGCGTCGGCATTCTTGCGGTGCTGGGCATCAGCCTGATCCTGGCGGCCTTGTTCGGCGGCAATCTTACGCCGGACATGACCCGGACGCTGGTCGCCTTTGCGCTGTTCGTGACCGCGGTCGTGTTCGGCATCGCGACCATCTCCAACGACAACCTCCAGGACCTCAAGACCGGCCAGCTGGTCGGTGCGACTCCGTGGCGGCAGCAGGTGGCGCTGGTGCTTGGCGTGCTGTTCGGTGCGCTGGTCATCCCGCCGATCCTCGACCTGCTGAACGGCGCCTTCGGTTTTCAGGGCGCGCCAGGCGCCGGCGAGAATGCACTGGCCGCTCCGCAGGCCGCCTTGATCTCCGCCATCGCGCAAGGCGTGCTCGGCGGTAACCTCCGCTGGGACCTGATTGAGATCGGCGCGGCGATCGGCGTAGTGGTGATTTTAGTCGACGAGTCTCTCCGCCGAACGGGCAAGCGCAGCCTGCCGCCGCTCGCCGTCGGCATGGGCATCTACCTGCCGATGGCGCTTACCCTTCTGATCCCGATTGGCGCGCTGCTCGGGCACCTCTACAATCGCTGGGCCCAGCGTTCCGGCAATTACGAGGTCAAGGAACGCCTCGGCGTGCTGATGGCGACTGGCCTAATCGTTGGCGAAAGCCTGTTCGGCGTCGCCTTCGCCGGCGCTGTGGCAGCGACCGACGACGACACGCCCTTGAGCCTCTTCCCCGACGATTTCGAGCCAAGCGTTCTCCTCAGCATCGTCGTCTTCACCGCCGCCGTGCTCTATCTCTACCAATCGACCCGCCGCAGCGCCGCCGCCCTACCCGCGGTACCAGGCGGACCGGGCATCCCAGACGAAGCGACCTATCGATGACCCCCAAATACCTCGGCCAGAACACCGGCCTGCCTGCTTCACCTGAAGAAGCGGCGCTGGACTATGTGCCCAATCCGCGCGTGGGCAGCCTGTACCTTGTCCGCTTCGCCGCGCCCGAGTTTACTTCGCTCTGCCCGGTCACCGGCCAGCCCGACTTCGCGCATCTGGTCCTCGACTATGCACCGGGCGAGTCCATCGTCGAATCCAAGAGCCTAAAGCTGTTCCTTGGCTCCTTCCGCAATCATTGCGGCTTCCACGAGGACGTGACCGTCGGCATCGGCCAGCGCCTGTTCGAGGAGATGAAGCCGCGGTGGCTGCGTATCGGCGGCTATTGGTATCCGCGCGGCGGAATCCCGATCGACGTCTTCTGGCAGTCCGGCGCACCGCCCGACGGCCTGTGGGTGCCCGATCAGGGAGTGGCGAGCTATCGCGGGAGAGGGTGATGGACGATCTGGTCTCGGTCTCGTGGCTGGCCGCCAACATGGGTTCGGCCGATCTGGTCGTGCTGGACGCAAGTTGGCACCTCGATCCAAAGCGCGATGGCCGGGCCGAATATGCTCACCGCCATATCCCGGGTGCCCGCTACTTTGATCTCAAGAGCCTGTCCGATCCCGCCGCCGGCTCGCCCCACATGCTGCCAAGTGCCGAAGCGTTCGGCCGGGCGATGGAGGAGCTCGGCGTGGCGTCGGACGACCGCATCGTCGTCTATGACGACAGCGCCATCCACACCTCGGCCCGCGCCTGGTTCATGCTCCGCCACTTCGGCGCGAGCCGGGTCGCCATCCTAGACGGGGGGCTGCACTGCTGGATCGCCGAAGGCCAGCCGGTCACCGCCGATCCGCCGCCCATGCGTCCGGCCCGCTTCCATGCCAAGGTCGAGCGTCCGCAGGCGGTAGCAAGCAAGGCCGAACTGCTGCGCGGCGCCGGCATGCCGATTGCCGATGCCCGGTCGGCCGAGCGTTTCCAGGGCACTACGCCCGAGCCCCGGCCGGGCATCGAACCGGGGCACATTCCCGCTTCGCGCAACCTGCCATTGAGTGAGCTCTACGGCCGTGACGGCCGCTTCCGCCCGGTGGGAGAGTTGCGATCAGCCTTCACCTCGGCCGGGATCGATCCCGAACGGCCCTTCGTTGCCAGTTGCGGGTCGGGCGTTACCGCCAACAGCCTGATCTTCGCCGCCCGCCTTCTCGGCAATCGCGACACGCGGCTCTATGATGGAAGCTGGAGCGAATGGGGCGCGGACCCGCTTACCCCCAAGGAACGCGGCTAAACGGTCAGGCGCGGCCCGCGAACAGGGCTTCAATCCCGGCCAGGTCGCGGCGCAGCGTTTCGCCGAGCACGGCAAGCGCTGCCGGATGGGTCTTCTCTCCAGTGCCCTCGGCACCGATAAGCGCTTCGATTCCCGCCGCCGCGGCCCCTGCCGCCGCAACCGAGCGGCTGTCCGCGCAGGCCTGCACGGCGGGTGAACTCAGCGGAAGGAGCGCTTCGAAGGTGATGTCGTCCAGGTTGCGGCGCGGTCGACCCTCGAACATCTCGACCAGCGCAAGCGCCTTGCGGACGCTGCGCAGGCGATCAACGGCCTCGCCATAAGGGGCACCGGTCGCGGGCTGCTCGGGCTGAAAATGGATCATGCGACTCGAAGTAAAGCCGCGTGGTTGAGAAGACGTAAATCTGCCCGCCCCGCCGCGACCGCAGCGGGGCCGGTCAGATCAGGCGGCCGGCGCGTCGAGGTCGCGGAGGATCCAGCCGCGCTGGGGAATGGTCTCGATGAACTCGGCCCCGTTGCTCGCCATCCGGAGCTTTTTGCGAAGCTTGGAGATGAACACGTCGATGATCTTGGGCTGCGGCTGATCGTCCGCGCGGCGATAAAGATGCTTCAGCAGCATGGTGCGCGTGACCACGTTGTTTCGGGCGAACGCCAGCAGCTCGAGCACGCGATATTCCATTTCGGTAATAGCGATCGGGTGGCCGTCGATGCGGATCAAGCGCTGCACCTGGTCCACACTCATCCGCCCGCCGCACAGGGTCGGCGGAAGCTCCGAGCCCTGCGCCTTGAGGCTGGCGAGCAGCTTGGAGGCGACATCGTCGGCATCGTCACGCGCACCGAGGCTGACCGGCGCGCCGATCAGCTGCTGCTGCAGCTCGGACACCAGGGCATGTGCCTCGTCAGCGAACTTGGTCCCTTCTTCGAACCGCTTGCGCGATTTTTCGAGCAAGGCTTCGACCTCGACCAGCCGGGCGGAAATCGTATCGTCGGCCATTCTACCCCCCGTCCCTTTTGTTCTGATTACGGCGTCTGAACCGACGCGTCCTGACCGTCGCCAGCCGGCGCCGAGAGGATATTCTGGGTCAGCGCGCCCTTGTCGACCACGGCAGTGTCCGGACTTCCGGCAACCGAGCGGGCGCCAAGCGCCGCGCGATCTGCGCCAGCCTTTTCGAGGAGACCGGTCTCGCTCGCCGGACGCGGCGCGGGGCCACCGAACAGCGCCTGGATCGCCTGACCCTGCGCACCTTCGGCGCTGAGGCTGGCGGTGCCGGCGCGCGGCGGAGTCAGGCTATAGTCGGGCGGGATCACCAGCGGCGCGTTGCGGGCGACCCGGAACTCGTCGAGGTTCGAACCGGCACCGCCGCCGATCCCGAGCGCGGCGCAACCGGACAGGGCCAGCCCCGCGCCGAAGATGGAAAGAAGGGAAAGCTGCTTACGCATTGTCAGGCTCTTTCGAAGGCTTTGGCTCGCGGACCAGAAAGGCGCGCAATATCAGGATCACGACGCCGATGCTAATGCATGCGTCGGCAACATTGAAGACCAGGAACGGGCGGAACTCGCCGATGTGAAGGTCGAGGAAGTCGAATACGTATCCAAGCCGCGCGCGGTCGACAATATTGCCGAGCGCGCCTCCGAGCACCAGGCCGAGCGCGAGCTGGTCACCACGCTGCTCCTCGCGGGTCAGCCACCAGGCGACCACGCCTGCGATCACCGCGGTCATCGCGACCAGCAGCCAGCGGCTGGTGTCGTTGCCGGCGGTTAGCAGCCCGAGCGAAATGCCGCGGTTGTGGACCCGGGTGAGGTCGAAGAACGGCAGGACGTCGATGGTTTGGCCTTCCACGATCAGGCCGATCGGACCGGCGGTCAGCCACTTGGTGAACTGGTCGAGCACGAACATTCCGCCCGCCAGCGCAAACCCGGCACGACCCTTCACGCCACGACCTCGTCACAGCGATTGCAGAGGTCACCGTCTTCCTCGACCTCGGGCAGGTGGCGCCAGCAGCGGCCACACTTCTGATAGTCGGTGCGGTGCGCGACCACTGCCGGGCCTTCGACCACCGTGCCTGTGTCGAGCAGCACTTCGGAGACGATGAACAGCTCGGCCAACTCATCGGCGCCGAGCATCGGGCGGTCGGCAGTGTCGGGCAAGCCGATCGCAACCTTGGCTTCAAGGCTGGACCCAATCACCTTTTCGCGACGCATCGGTTCGATCTCGGCGGTCACCTGCTCGCGCAGGGCGCGGTAGGACGCCCAGATCTCGAGCAAGCGGGCGTCGGCGGCGTCGGGCAGTTCCGGCCAGTCGCTGAGATGCACCGACGGCGCGTCCGGGTGGCGGGTCGTCCACACTTCCTCGGTGGTGAACACCAGGATCGGCGCGAACCAGCGGACCAGGGCGTGGAACAGGGTGTCGAGCAGGCTGCGATAAGCGCGGCGCTTCGGGTCATCGACCGCATCGCAATAGAGGCAGTCTTTGCGAATATCGAAATAGAAGGCCGACAAGTCGTTGTTGCAGAAGTCGGTCAGCGCGCGGGCGTAGCCGTTGAAGTCGTAGGCTTCGACCGCCGCCTTCAGCTCCTCATCGAGCTTACTGAGCAGCGCCAGCATGTAGCGCTCGAGCTCGGGCATCTCGGCGATGTCCGTAACCCGCTCGGCTTCCTCGAAGCCCTCGAGAGCACCTAGCAGGTAGCGGAAGGTGTTGCGGATCTTGCGATAGGCGTCGGACACGCCCGCAAGGATCTCCTTGCCGATGCGGTGATCCTCGGTGAAGTCGACGCTGGCCACCCACAGGCGCAGGATGTCCGCCCCGGTCTCCTTCATGAGGTCGAGCGGGTTGACCGTGTTCCCCAGGCTCTTGGACATCTTCATGCCCTTGGAATCCATGGTGAAGCCGTGGGTCAGCACCCTGTCGTAGGGTGCCCGGCCGCGGGTCGCGCAGCTTTCCAAGAGCGAGGACTGGAACCAGCCGCGATGCTGGTCGGAGCCTTCGACATACAGGTCGGCGGGCCAGCGCTGGTCGGGCCAGCGGCCGCTTTCCAGCGTGAAGACATGGGTGCAGCCGCTGTCGAACCAGACATCGAGGATGTCGGTGACCTGCTCATAATCGTCTGGGTTGCGGCCTTCGCCCAGGAAGTGCTGCGCGGCGCCTTCCTCGGTCCAGGCGTCGACGCCCTTGTCACGCACGGCGGCGACGATGCGGGCGTTGACCTCAGGGTCGACGAGGTATTTGCCGGTCTTGCGATCGACAAACAGAGTGATCGGCACGCCCCACGCACGCTGGCGGCTGAGCACCCAGTCGGGGCGGCCTTCGACCATCGAGCCAATCCGGTTGCGGCCCTTGTCGGGGACGAAGCGGACGCGCTCGATCTCGGACAGGGCGCGCTGGCGCAGCGTGGTGCCGCCTTCGATCGGCTGGTCCATGCCAACGAACCATTGCGGGGTGCAGCGATAAATGACGCGCGCCTTGGAGCGCCAGGAGTGCGGGTAGCTGTGGCGGAAGTCGCCTGCGCTGAGCAGCGCGCCGGCCTCACGCAGATCGGTGAGGATCGGACCTTCGGGACCGTTGAACTTGGGGTTGATGACCGAGCCCTGCCCGCCCAGCCACAGCCAGTCCTCGCGGTACTTGCCGTCGCCCTCGACCGCGAAGACGGGGTCGATGCCGACCGCCTTGCAGGCCTCGAAGTCCTCTTCGCCATGGTCAGGCGCCATGTGGACGAGGCCGGTACCCGCGTCGGTGGTGACGTGTGGCGCAGCGATCAGCGGCCGCGGCCTGGCGAAGAAACCGCCGAGGTGGTGCTTCGGATGGCGGGCGACGGTCCCGGCAAGCCTTGAGCCAGTGAACGTGTGACGGTTCATCCAGTCGACTACATCGTCAGAACTATGCGGTTCAGCGTCGGCAGGTCCGTCAACCACACTCAGGCTAGCCCGAGCGAGAAATGCGTCACGAAGTTCGGGGGCGACGAGATACTTCTTGCCGTCGTTCGCAAGGACTAGCTCGTAGGCAATGTTCTCGCCGAACGCGATCGCCTGGTTGACGGGGATCGTCCACGGCGTCGTGGTCCATACCACCGCATGCGCGCCGACCAGCTCGGGGATCGGGCTCTCGACGATCTCGAACGCGACGTCGATCTGGGTCGAGGTCACGTCCTCATATTCGATTTCGGCTTCGGCCAGCGCGGTTTTCTCGACCGGGCTCCACATCACCGGCTTGGCGCCGCGGTAGAGCTGGCCGCTTTCGGCGACCTTGCACAGCTCGGAGACAATGGTCGCCTCCGCGCTATAGTCCATCGTCAGATAAGGCTTCTGCCAGTCCGCGAGGATGCCGAGGCGCTGGAACTGCTCGCTCTGCACGTCGACCCAATGCTGGGCATAGGCACGGCATTCGGCGCGGAACTCGGCCGGCGGGACCTCGTCCTTGCTGCGCTTCTTCTTGCGATATTGTTCCTCGACCTTCCACTCGATCGGCAGGCCGTGGCAGTCCCAGCCGGGCACGAACGGCGCGTCCTTGCCCAGCAGGTTCTGGGTCCGGACGGCGAGGTCCTTCAGCGTCTTGTTCAGGACATGGCCGATGTGGATGTCGCCGTTGGCGTAAGGCGGGCCATCATGGAAGATGAACTTCTCGCGGCCTTCGCGGGCCTGACGAAGCTGCCCGTAGAGGTCGGCTTCCTTCCAGCGGGCAAGGATCGCCGGCTCCTTCTGCGGCAGGCCGGCCTTCATCGGGAAGGCGGTCTTGGGCAGGAACACAGTGTCGCGCCAATCCCTCTTCTCAGAGGCGTCGCGCTTAGCGGGGGTTTGTTCGTCCGACATTTGGCGGCGGCTCTAGCGGGGCACGACTAGAGCAGCAACCGCCGTGCCTCGGCCTCGTCGCTGCGCATCTGCAGGCTAAGCGCGTCCATGCTGTCGAAACGGCGTTCGGGACGCAGGAAATGGTGCAGCGCGACCTCGATTTCCTGCCCGTAGAGATCGCCCGACCAGTCGAAGAGATAGGCTTCGAGCAGCTCCACCGGCGGTTCGAAGGTTGGACGCACGCCGACATTGGCGACTCCTGCTCGCTCGCTTCCGTCCGGCAGCCGTACCCGCACCGCGTAAATGCCGTAGGCCGGGCGCTGATAGCTGCCGAGCGTCAGGTTGGCAGTGGGATAGCCAAGCTCGCGCCCGCGCTTGTCGCCGTGCTGGACGGTGCCGCGGATGGCGAAGGGGCGGGTCAGCAGCCGGGTCGCGGTCGCGCAGTCGCCCATGCCAAGCGCCTCGCGGATCCGGCTCGAGCTGACCGGCTCCTCCCCCAGCATCACGGGCGCAACGGCCTCTGCCGACAGGCCATGAGCCGCGCCCATCTCTCGCAGCACCGTGGCATTGCCGCCGCGCCGCGCTCCGAAGGTAAAGTCCTCCCCCGTGACCACCGCGGCCGCCCCGACTTTCTCGGCGAGCAGCGCGACGAAATCTTCCGCGCTGGTGGCCGCCAGCGGCGCCCCGAAGTCGAACACCAGCATGGCGTCCGCCCCCGCTCCCGCGAACAGCGCCTCGCGCTGGTCGAGGCTGGTCAGCCGGAACGGTGCGGCATCGGGCTTGAAGAAGCGTACGGGATGCGGATCGAAGGTAGCTACCACCGCCGGCCGCCGCTCGTGCGCCGCCCGCGCCACCGCGCGCCCGACGACCGCCTGGTGGCCGAGGTGAAAGCCATCGAAATTGCCAAGGGCCACGACACTGCCCCGGAAGCGGTCCGGGATGCCGTCGGCCAGAAGGAGGCGCTGCATCTTGGTCGCGGCTGTAGGCGAGACTGGGCGGAACCGCTAGTGAGCCGTTGACTTGTCCGCACTCGCAGCATATCTGGCGCCCATCCCGTTCCTCCGGTCCCGGCGGCGCTCTCGTTGCGTCCGCCGTTTTGGCGTTAGTCTGGACTGGAATGCGGGGTGCAAGCGACGAGATGGGTTGGCATCACCGCCGGCCTGTGGAGCTAACCAGAGGAAGAACGCACCTTCATGGCACGTATCGCCGGGGTCAACATCCCCACCAACAAGCGCGTCGAAATTGCGCTGACCTACATCCACGGCATTGGTCGCACCAAGGCCAAGGAAATCGCCGCCAAGCTGAACATCGCTTCCGAGCGCCGTGTCCAGGATCTGACGGACCAGGAAGTTCTGTCGATCCGCGAGACCATCGACGCCGATCACACGGTTGAGGGTGACCTCCGCCGCGAGACCGCGATGAACATCAAGCGGCTGATGGACCTCGCCTGCTATCGTGGCCTGCGCCACCGCAAGGGCCTTCCGGTCCGCGGCCAGCGTACGCACACCAATGCGCGCACCCGCAAGGGCAAGGCCAAGCCGATCGCTGGCAAGAAGAAGTAACTGACACAGCGACCATCCTGTGGATGGTCGCGCTGCAGTTACTCCGCCGGATGGCGGCTTCAATCCGCGGAACGCAAATCAGCCTTCGGGCTTGGATGTAGGAACACAAAATTATGGCACGCGAACCCCAGCGCCTTCGGCGCCGCGAGCGCAAGAACATTTCGGCGGGCGTTGCCCACGTGAATGCGAGCTTCAACAACACCATGATCACCATTACCGACGCGCAGGGCAATGCGATTGCCTGGTCGAGCGCCGGCATGATGGGCTTCAAGGGTAGCCGCAAGTCGACTCCGTACGCCGCGCAGGTCGCGGCCGAGGATGCCGGCCGCAAGGCTGCCGACCACGGCGTCCGCACCCTCGAGGTCGAGGTCAAGGGTCCCGGGTCGGGCCGTGAAAGCGCGCTACGCGCTCTTCAGGCCGTCGGTTTCCAGATCACCTCGATCCGCGACGTTACCCCGATCCCGCATAACGGCGTCCGTCCGAGCAAGCGTCGCCGCGTCTAACCGACGCGCCGACCTTTCTCGCACCCACCCGTATCTCCAGGGGGCCGGACGCGGCCCCCGCTGCCAAGGAAGACAAATGGCCGTCAACGCAAAGAACTGGCAGGAATTGAAGAAGCCGAACGCGCTGGAGCGCAAGGTCGCCGGCGACGCCCGCCGCAAGGCCGTGTTCGTAGCCGAGCCGCTGGAGCGTGGCTTCGGCATGACGCTCGGCAACTCGCTGCGCCGCGTGCTGCTTTCCAGCCTTCAGGGCGCCGCGATCACCTCGATCAAGATTGAAGGCGTGCTGCACGAATTCTCGAGCCTCGCCGGCGTTCGCGAGGACGTGACCGATATCGTCCTCAACACCAAGCAGGTCGCGCTTAAGTTCGAAGGCGAAGGCCCCAAGCGCCTTCACCTCACCGCCACTGGTCCAGGCCCGGTCACCGCCGGCCAGATCCAGACCTCGGGCGACATCGAGATCACCAACCCCGATCTCGTGATCTGCCACCTCGACCAGGGCGCCACGCTCAACATGGAGCTGACCGCGGACGTCGGTAAGGGCTATGTCGCGGCGGCCAACAACCGTCCGATCGACGCGCCGATCGGCCTAATCCCGATCGACTCGCTCTACAGCCCGGTCCGCCAGGTAGCCTACAAGGTGGAAAACACCCGCGTCGGCCAGGAACTGGACTATGACAAGCTGACGCTGACGATCGAAACCGATGGCACCGTCACTCCGGAAGAAGCCGTCGGCTATGCCGCGCGCATCCTCCAGGACCAGCTTGCGCTGTTTGTCGGCTTCGACGACCAGAGCTATCGTGCGGCCTCGCCGATGATCGGTCAGGCGGCTCCGTCGTCGGCTCCGATGGCGGGCGGCGCGGTGCCGGAGACCACCGACACCAACCAGCTCAACCGCTACCTTCTCAAGAAGGTCGACGAGCTAGAGCTGTCGGTTCGTTCGGCAAACTGCCTCAAGAACGACAACATCATCTACATCGGTGACCTCGTTCAGAAGACCGAGGCCGAGATGCTCCGCACGCCGAATTTTGGCCGCAAGAGCCTCAACGAGATCAAGGAAGTCTTGGCCTCGATGGGTCTGCGTCTCGGCATGGACATCCCCGGCTGGCCGCCGGAGAACATCGAAGAGATGGCCAAGAAGCTCGAGCAGGAAATGCTCGGCTAAGGCTCCTGCCCCGGCTCGGCCGGGGCACTTAAGGGTAAGGGCGGTGCCCTCATTCACCGCCTGGCTGGACCTACCTCGAACGGGGTCCTGACGAACGACAAAGGAAGACATTATGCGACATCGCGTTGGCCATCGTAAGCTGCAGCGGACGTCGGCCCACCGCGCGGCCATGTTCCGCAACATGGCGGCTGCCCTCATCAAGCATGAGCAGATCACCACCACCGTCGCCAAGGCGAAGGAACTTCGTCCTTACACCGAGAAGCTGATCACCCTCGCCAAGAAGGGTGGTCTTTCGAACCGCCGCCTGGCTCACGCCCGTCTCCTCGACGACGCGATGCTGGTGAAGCTGTTCGACGTTCTGGCCGAGCGTTACGCCGGCCGCAGCGGCGGTTACTGCCGCGTCGTCAAGGCTGGCATCCGCCTGTCGGACGCCGCGCCGATGGCGATCATCGAGTTCGTCGATCGCGACGTTTCGGCGAAGGGTCAGGATAGCGGCCCGGTGATGATCGACGACGAGGACGATCAGCTCGCCGCCTAAGCGCAGCCTGAGCTGAAAACAGAAAGGGCCGCCCCGGAAACCCCGGAGCGGCCCTTTTCTTTTGCCTGGAGGCGGCGATCAGCGGCGCGGATAACCCGGCTGCGGCACGTTGGCGGTTGCCCGCTCGATCTCTTCGCCGGCCTTGTTCAGCGCCTCGCGAATGACCGGCAGGGTTCGCGCCATCGCGCGGCCGCCAGCCACCACGGCGCCCTTGCTTTGCTCGATGCTCTGCGTGACCTCCCGCTCATCGGTGCCGGTGACCGAACGCACGGTGCGCTGGCGGTCCTGGCGGGTCGCCGGGCGGTTCTCAACCGCAGCCTCAATCTCGCCGACCGGAAGGTTAAGGAGCGCCTTGGTCACCGCACCCACCATGTTGCCGATCTGGTCAATGGCACCGCCATTGGCGATCTCGGGCGGAAGCTCGGCATAGGCCGGATCAGAATAGCGCGGCGGCTCGGGTGGGCGCGGCGCGACCTGCGCGGTGGCTGGGCTCGCCATTGCAGCAAGTAGGGCGAGCAAGAGGATTCTACGCATAACAATGTCCTCGGCTGTGAAGCGAATCTGCCGGGGCTGTAGCAGAACAAGCCTAAGCCTGCCTGAACGGCGGTTCAGCGAACGGTGAGCCAGGCCAGCGCCGCAGCACCCGCGACGATCCGGTACCAGCCGAACGGTGCGAATCCGTAGCGAGTGACGAAGCCGACGAAGAGCTTCACGACCACGATCGCCACCACAAAGCTGACCAGGCTGCCGATCAGGATGTTGCCGTACATGGACGGTTCGATCCGGTCGTGATGCTTGAAGATGTAATAAGCCGTCGCGCCTGACAGGGTCGGCATGGCGAGAAAGAAGCTAAACTCCGCCGCCGTCTTGCGATCGACGCCAAGAGCCATAGCCCCGAGGATCGTCGCGCCCGAACGGCTGACTCCTGGAACCATCGCGAGGCACTGCACCGCGCCGACCAGCGCCGATTGCTTCAGCGAGAGGTTCTGGACGCCGTGGCATTCCTTGGGGCGGACAATCTTTTCGAGGATCAGGATGGCGACGCCGCCGATGATCAGCGCCCAGCAGACCACCACCGCATTGCCGAGCAGCCTTTCGATCTGATCGCCGATCAACAACGCCAGCACCACCGCGGGCAGGCAGGCGACCACCAGGTTGCGGACGAAGCGCCACGCGCCGGCATCCTTGCGGAACAGCCCGGTGAACACGTCCCAGAAGGTCCGCCAGTAGAGCACCACGATCGCGAAGATGGCGCCCGGCTGGATGGCGACGTTGAAGGCTTCCCAATCGGTGGCGTCGAAGCCGAGCAGTTCGGTGGCGAGGATCAGGTGCCCGGTCGAGGAAACGGGCAGATATTCGGTGAGCCCCTCGACGATGCCAAGGATGATGACCAGCCAGAGAATGGGCATGGTGAGTTAGCCGACGCTCGCCTGCGCACGGCGGCTGGCGAAACGTCCGCCTTCGTTGAACCGGTCGAGCCAGTCGGGCGCGACTGCGGCAAGCGGGGTCGGCTGGATCCCGAACGCCTCCAGCCCGGAGCCGCTCGCCACATTGTCCTTCTGGAGCATGATCCACTGGTCGCGGGTGATCGGCGCGCCGGGCAGGAAGCCCAAGCGGCTCATCGCATTGCCGACGAAATCGGGGAGGTCGATCAGCTCGGGACTGCGGCCGGCGGCCTCGGCGATAACGCGGTTCAATTCGTGCATGGTGAGCACATCGGGCCCACCAAGCTCGAAAGTCTGGCCGGCGAACTCGCCCGGGTTCTGCGCCGCCTTGGCGATCGCGGCGCCGAGGTCGCGAACGTAGATCGGCTGAAAGCGGGTCTTGCCGCCGAGCACCGGCACCAGCGGCAGGCGGCTCATGCCGGCGAAGCGGTTGGTGAAGTCGTCTTCCTGCCCGAACACCACGCTCGGGCGGATGATGGTCGCGTTCGGGTAAGCCGCGCGGACCCTTTCTTCGCCCTCGGCCTTGGTCCGGGCGTAAACGGACGCGCTGTCCTTGCTGACACCGATGGCCGAAATGTGGACCAGGCTTGCCGCGCCGTTTGCGGCGGCCAGTTCGGCGATCCGCCCCGGCGCGTTGCCATGCAGCGCGTCCAGCTTGCCGCCGAACGCCCCGACAAGGTTGATGACGCCCCACGCGCCGTCCACCGCCGCTTCCAGACTGTCCGGCCGCGTGAAATCGGTGCGAACAAGGTCGAGCTGGCCGACCGCGGCGAGCGGCTGGAGGAAGAAGGCGTCGCGCGGGGTGCGCTGGGCCACGCGGACCCGGACGCCGGTCTTGAACAGGGCCTCGCAGACATAGCGGCCGATAAAGCCGCCGCCGCCGAAAACCGTGATGATCCGCTGCTGCCAGTCGTTCGCCGTCATGGGCGTTGCCCTAGCCTTGCGCGCCCCGTGCGACAAGGCAGCGCGAAAGCGTGTTGACAGCCCCTTGCGCCTCCCCCTAGAGGCGCCCTCCTACCGGCGAGACTTCTCGCGAACAGCTCCTGTGCCCAGGTGGCGGAATTGGTAGACGCACCAGCTTCAGGTGCTGGCGCTCGCAAGGGCGTGGAGGTTCGAGTCCTCTCCTGGGCACCACGGCTGAGCTGGCCAAGTCAGGCTTTTTCCATCACCAAGCTCACCGCTTGTTCGGCTGTAGCGAGCGCGTAGGTCCAGCCGAGGCCGCCGTGCCCGATGTTGAACGTGACCGCGCCCCGCCGGGCCACGATCGGCAGGCTGTTGGGAGTGACCGGGCGGAGGCCGGCCCAGGGCGTGCCGGTGTCGGCATAGTCGGCGGCGTCCGGCAGGCTGTCGCGTGCGGCTGCGCGAAGCGTTGCCGCACGCGCGGGATCGACCGCATTGCTGGCAAACCCGACATCGGCGAGCCCGGCGATGCGCATCCGGTCGCCGAGCCGGCAGAAGACCAACTTGCGGCGTACGTCGGTAATGCTGACCCGTGGCGCCTTGGACCCGAGCGGCAGGGTCAATGAGTGGCCGCGCACGGGCATGATGGGCACCTGCCAGCCAAGCGGGCGGAGTAGGTCAGCCGCCTGCGGCCCCGCTGCGACGACGAGATGCCGCGCCGCGATCCGCTCTCCGTACGCGAGGCAAATCGCGGGCTGAGTTCCGGAAACGATCCTGTCGACGGCAGCTCCGAAGCGGGTTTGCAGCCCCTGCGTCTGCAGCGCCTCAACCAGCCGCGTGCAGAACAGGTGCGGATCGCCGACCGCATCTCCCGGCGCATAGATGCCGCCAACGAGCCGATGCTCGATCTCTGCCAGGGCCGGCTCGACCGCCGTCGCCGCATGAGCCTCAAGCGCTCTCACGTCGATGCCGCTTTCGCGCTTGGCCGCGGCAATCGCGCTCGCCGCGCTGAATGCAGCCCTGTCCTCGTGCAGCAGCAGCTTGCCAGACGTTTCATGCGCGAAATCGATGGGCGTGCGGGCGAGCAGCTCTTCCATCAGCGCCCGGGAGCGTAGCGCAAGGTCGATCCCGCTGAGACTGTTGGCGGAAAAGCGCCCAGCCCTGCCTTGCGCGAAAAACGCCAGGCACCAGCGCAGGTAGTCGGGATCGAACCGCCGCGCTACGCGAAAGGCGGGGTCGGTCGCGGCGAGGATGCCGGGCAGCCGCTTCAAAAGGCTCGGCGAGGCCAAGGCGTCGGTATAGGAATAACTAAGCTGCCCGCCATTCGCGAAGCTTGCGCCCTTACCAGGGGCGGCCGCTCGGTCGATCAGCATGACCGACAGGCCGCGCCGCATCAGCGCTTCGGCGGTTGCCACGCCGACCACACCCGCCCCGAGCACGAGGACGTCGACGGTCACGGACGGCAACAGGGCGACAGCATGGTGCGGCCATCCTAGCAGCGCTGCGCTCCATTGCACTCTTGGCCCGCCTGCTTATCGTCCGCGCCATGATCAGCATGCAGCGACGCGAAGCCCTTGCAGCACTTGGCGCGATGGGAGCGGCGCTTACCCTGCCCACGCGACTTACGGCTGCGGCTCCTTCCGGCGCCAAGCCGCCGCGCCTGCGGGCCGGCGACCGCGTCGCGCTGGTCGCCCCGGCGGGCTTCTACGCCGACCAGATCGACTTCCAGCTGGTGACCGAGGCGATCACCGCCATGGAGCTGGTGCCGGTCCCACAGCCGCACTGGAAGGATCGCTTCGGCTATCTCGCCGGAACCGACAAGGATCGCGCGGCGGATTTGAATGCCGCGTTCGGCGACAGCAGCATCCGGGTGGTGATGGCCTTACGCGGGGGCTGGGGGTCACAGCGGCTGCTGCCGTATCTCGACTGGAAGACGATCCGCGCCAATCCCAAGCTGTTGGTCGGCTTCAGCGACATCACCGCCTTGCATCTGGCGATCCAGGCCCGCGCCGGTTTTCCTACCATTCACGGGCCGACCGCCGGAAGCAGCTGGAGCAAGGCCAGCTACGCGGCGTTTCGCGACCTTGCGTTCGATGCCAAGCTGCCGCTCTACCGCAACCCGCCCGCCGACCAGGATCGGCTGGTGCAGCGCCAAGGCCGTACCCAGACCCTTCGCTCAGGGAAGGCCAGCGGCAAGCTCCTCGGAGGTAATCTCACCGTGCTGACCAGCCTCGTTGGCACGTCCTGGCTGCCCGATCTCAGCGGCGCGATCCTGTTCCTAGAGGATACCGATGAGGCTCCGTACCGCATCGACCGCATGCTGACCCAGGTCGGCCAAGCCGGCATCCTCAGCCGCGTCGCCGGCGTGGTGTTCGGCCAGTGCACCAACTGCAAGCCGTCGGACGGCTCGACCAGCCTGTTCACCCTCGACGAAGTGCTAGCCCAGCATCTGAAGCCGCTCGGCGTGCCGGTCTACACCGGCGCCATGTTCGGCCACATCGACAATCAGTTCAGCCTGCCCGTCGGCTGCCGGGCCGAGATCGACGCCGACGCGGGCACCATCCGCCTGCTCGAAGCGCCGGTGGCGTGATCCGTCATGCTCTCCTGCCGCTTGCCCTGCTGCCGCTTGCCGGTTGCATGACCGCCGAGCGACCCGCCCGCTACGCTCCGCCTCCAGAGGTCGCCTGGGCTTGGGCAAGCTTCGACGCCGCGACGATCCGCAGGTCGGGCGCTGGCGGGTTTGCCGACCGCGCCACGGCGCGACGGATCACGCCCGAAGACCCGATCCGAGTGGCATCCGTGTCCAAGATCGTCACTGCGCTCACCGTCCTGCGGCTGGTCGAGCAGGGCAGACTCGATCTCGACCGCGACGTAGCGGACTGGCTTGGTTGGAGCCTGCGCAACCCGGCCTTCCCCGACCGCCCGATTACCTTGCGCATGCTGCTCAGCCACACAAGCAGCGTTCGCGACAACGGCGAGAACTACGTCGTGCGGCTTGGCAAGGCGATCCGACCGCAGGCTGAAGACGCCGGCTCCTTCGATCCCGACCACGCGCCGGGCAGCTTCTTTCGCTATTCGAATCTCAACTTCGGCTTGGTCGGCACCGTCGTCGAGCGCGCGATCGGCGAGCGCTTCGACCGGGTCGCCAGGCGCGAAGTGCTCGAACCGCTCGGCCTCGACGCCTGCTTCAACTGGGGCACCTGCAGCGAGGCTGCGGCTGCGCGTGCAGTGGTCCTCTACGACGAGGATGGATCACCGATCCTGGATGACTTGCAAGGCAAGCTTCCTGCCTGCCCCGTGTTCACCGAGCCGGGCACCCCCTGTAATCTCGACAGCTACCGCCCGGGCACCAACGGCGCCCTCTTCTCGCCGCAGGGCGGGCTGCGCATCTCGGCTAACGGCTTGACGGTGATCGGGCGCATGCTGCTCAATCAGGGCCGCGACGACGGCCGTGCCTTCCTCTCGCCCGCCAGCGTGCGCGCCATGACGAGCCCGATCTGGACCTACGACGGCAGCAACGGCGTCACCGACGACGGCTTCTACTGCTCTTACGGGCTTGCCATCCAGCTCCTGCCCGTTGCCGGCACAGGCTGCCGCGACGATCTTACCGGTACCGGCCGCAAGCTTATCGGCCATGCCGGTGAAGCCTATCGCGTCCGCTCAGGCCTGTGGCTCGATCCCGCTACCCGCACCGGCATCGCCTTCGTCGCCGCCAACAACGGCAAGGACCCGCCCGCCGGTCGCTCCGCCTTCAAGGCAATCGAGGAATGGCTCGCCGCTAACCTCCGCTAGACTATCGAAAAAGGGGATCCGACCGCCGGCCGGATCCCCTTCCCCTTTTGTTGCCAACGCTCGCTTAAAACAGCTTCCAGTCGAGGTTGAGCGTAAAAGACCGGCCCCGCGGATCGGCCACGCGCGGTTCCCAGCTCGAACCGGCGCCGGTGTTGCTGTCATAAGTGATCGCGAACGGCGGATCCTTGTCGAACAGGTTCTTGATGCCGGCCGTCAGCCGCAGATCCTTCCAAGGCTCATAGCTCACCGCCGCATTGTAGATCACGTAGTTCTTGACCCGCGGATTGTAGAGCGGCCGCGCGGCGCTGCCCGGCAGCGCGAAGTTGCGGTACCCGTTGCGGAAGATCTGCGACAGGTTGAAGTTCCAAGCGCCAGTGCGGAAGCCGATAAACGCATTGTGCTTCCACTTGAGGCCAAGGTCGCCGGTCAGGCTGAACACGCCGATGAGATCGGTATACTGAAGGTTCGGAAGCAGCTTCTCGCGCTTTTCGAACAGGCGCGTACCGTCGAGCCCGGCCGTCAGCACACCGCCGAACAGGTCGGCGCCCGCGCGAGCGGCGACTTCCAGGCCCTCGGTTCGGCGCGACCCGAAGTTACCGGTGCGCAGGTCGACCCCGGTGATGATCCCGTTGGTCCGCTGGATCCGGTCCGGGAATGCTCCGATATTCGCCAGCAGCTGCTGCAAGGTGATCGTGCCGATCGTATTGTCGACATCGATGTTCCAGTAGTCGAGCGACAGGCTGAACATACGGGCCGGCTCGAACACCACGCCGACGGTCCACTGCTTGCTGGTCTCCGGCCCGAGTTCGAGGTTGCCACCGCTCAGCGAATCCGGAGTGATCGGCGCGCAGCCCGGCTGCGGTCCGTTCACGGTGCCCTGGGGGCAGAGCGTCGGGTCGACCAGCGTGTTGCCCGGATTGGGTGAGATCGTCGTGCCGTTGAAGATCTGATTGAACGACGGCACCCGGAACCCGGTGTTGTAGGAGCCGCGGAACATCACCTGGTTGATCGGCCGGTACTTGGCCGAGATCTTGGGATTGGTGGTGGTCCCAAAGCCGGTGTAATCGTCGACGCGGATTGCGCCGGTGATTTCAAACCGATCGCCCAGTGGCACCAGCACTTCGGCATAAGCCGCCTTCACGGTGCGCTTCTTGGGGGTCAGCGCGTTGACGTTGTCGAACGCTGCCAGGAAGATGACGGGAGCGTTCGCAGCGGCGGCATCCGAGCCGTTGAACGAGTAGGTCTCCCGGCGATAGTCGACGCCGACGGCGGCCTGAACGCGATTGCCGAACAGGTCGAACAGCGGACCCGAAACCGAGCCGTCGAACTGCCTCACCTCATACTGGCCGCCGTACAGCGTGGCGCCCTCGGCCGAGACCGACTCCAGCGCGGCAAGCCCAGCTTCGGTCTGGGTGACGCTGAACGGATTGAGCAGGCCGCTGTTGAGCGCGCCGACCAGGCCGCGGAACCCTGCCGGCGCACCAGCCGCCTGCGGCGCGGCCGGATCGTAGGCGCCAGTGCCAAGCGTTCCACGGTAGTAATAGCCCGACCCGAGCACCGAGGAGCTTTCGCTCTTCGCGTAGGAGGCACCCGCGCGATAATCCCATCGGCTGAACAGCGGACCGTCGACACCGAGCGTCGCACGGATGGTGTCGGTGCTGGTTTCATATTCACGGGGGCCGCAGGCGATGCAGCGCCAACGAAAAGCGATCGGCCGCCCATAGCGCCCGTCGAGCGCCGCGGCGCTGGCCGGGAAGGCCGCCTTCAGCTTGTTGAAGACGTCATTATAGGTCGCCGTCGTCAGCGAATTGAGCGGGTAGAAGAACGGGCTGTTGCTGGTGTTGCCCGACACCTGCGCGTTGGAAAAGCTCTTTGCCGAGTCGGCGCTGGAGCCGGTCACTTCGGCAAATATCTCGTGGCCGCCGCCGACCCGAACCACACCGCGGGTGTAATAGGTCAGCGTGTCGATCGGCTGCTGGATGACCGCGGCCCGGCCGGTGTCCCAGGCGCAGGCATATTGCGCCGTCGCGGTTGCCCACAGCACTTCGTCATAAGGCAGGCCGCCATCGACGGAATCGCAGCCTGCGCCGCCCGGAAGGTCGAGGATATTGATGCCGCCGCCGGCACCGTTGGCGCCGTTCGGAAGCGTCAGCGTCAGGCCCTGGGTCAGCGTTCCCTGCGGCGCCTGAAGCGCGGTGATTGCGGTGTTGAAGATCGTCGCGATCGGCGTGCCGCGCGTGTCGATCGACAGGCCACGCTCTGGCTGATTGCCGTTGACGAAGTCGCGCTGCGAACCCCGCAGGATGCGGTTCGAGCTGAAGGCGACCGCGCCCATGATGTTGAAGCCTTGCTCGTTCAAGTCACCGTAGCCGGCGATCCCCGACAGGCGGTAGATGTTGCCCCCGCCGGCTTCTGTCGCGTCGACGAAGCCCTGCACGCCCAGACCCTGATAATCCTTGCGGGTGATGAAGTTGATTACGCCGCCGATCGCGTCGGTGCCATAGATGGCCGACGCGCCGTCTTTCAGCACTTCGACGCGCTCGATCGCGGCAAATGGGATCTGGTTGACGTCTACTGCAGAGCCCTGAAGCCCGTGGGCGGCGACGCGGCGGCCATTCAACAGCACCAGGGTCGAGGCACTGCCCTGCCCGCGCAGGTTGGCTGACGACAGGCCGTTGGTGCCGCGCTGGGCGCCCGATACGACGTCCGAGTTGGAGGCGAGATTGTCGGCGCCGTTACCGTTGGTGCTGAGGTAGCTGATCAGCTGCTCAGGGTTCGAGATGCCCTCGCGGACCAATTCCTGGTTGGTGATGATCTGCAGCGGAAGCGGGCTGTTGTTGGGATCGCGGCGGATGCGCGAGCCGGTGACCACGACCTCGCTCGCTCCCTCATTGCCAGTGCTGGCATTGGCCGGAGCAACCGGTGTCTCGGCGCCGGTCGGTGTCGCCGCTGGATCAGTGGTGTTGCCGGTCGTGCTCTGCGCGCCGGCCGGTGTCGCCAGCATCAGCGCTACGACCATCGCGCTGCCCATCGACAGCATCGCTGCCCGTGCCTTCGATTCAACCATGTAAGCCCCCCTACCGGAATATTCTGTTGTGCGCGGAATAGGAGGCAGAAGGCCGGGTCCGCGCTAGTCTTTTCTTTGTCACATGACGCGCCGAACCAGCGTTTTTCGCCGGGTGAGCCGGTGGTGTTGCGGCAGTGCCACAGCAGGCGTGATCAGCGGGCGGCGGCGACCAGTTCCAGTGCGCCGTCCATGATCGCGGTTGCCCGCACCTCCTCCGGCACATCGCTGGCAAGAAGCGAGAAGACCAGGGTTTCGCCGCGCGCGGTCAGGAGATAGCCGGACAGCGCATTTGCCGCCGTCAGCGAGCCTGTCTTGGCGAACACCCGGCCCTTAAGCCCGCCCTCGCGAAAGCGGTTGCGCAGCGTCCCGTCGACCCCGCCGATTGGCAGGCTGGCGCGGAAATCGGCGGCCCACGGCCTCCCCGCGGCCCAGCGCAGCATGGTGACGACCCCGCGCGGCGACGCCCGGTTGTACGGCGACATGCCCGACCCATCGGCCAGCGTCGCCGCCCGCTCGGGCACGCCGGCCTGGGTCAACATCGCCCGTACACCTTCCAGGCCGCCAGCGACGTCGGGCTTGCCCCGCGCCGCGCCCAAGCGCCTCAGCAGCAGCTCGGCATGCACGTTCTGGCTGACCTTGTTGATGGTGACGATGTCTAAGCTAAGGGGTGCGGGCGTAACCTCGGCGAGCGCCTTTCCGCCCACGCTCGGGGAGGAGCGATAACGGCCGACCGGACCCGCCAGCACGGTCACACCTCGCTCCTTCAGCAGCTCCGACAAGCGCCACGCGGCGTATTGCGCCGGGTCGTCGATGCCGAGGCGGATCAGCTCCTCCGGCGCGTTGGCAGCGATGGAGCCGGTGAGCCGAAGCTGGCGGCTACCCGGCAGGCGAACGATCTCGAGTTCCGTTTTCCCTCCACTCCGGGTCACGGCTTCGTTCACCACCTCAAGATAGCCGGCGACGCGGAGCTGCGGCGGTTCGCCCGACTTGCCCGGCATTACCCGCAAAGCCAATTCGTTGTCGTCGATCATCAGCGCGGCGAGCGCGGTGCCGGAGCGAGATGGGATGTTGTTCCAGCTCATGCCGAAACTCCATCGTTCGTCGGCAAAGCGTGACGCATCGCCGATCACGCTGCCGACGCGCCTGGTTCGGGCCGCCACCGCGTCGGCCAGGGTCGACAGGCAATTTGTCCTGCAATCGGGCGCACTCGACAGGCGGGCGTCGCCGCGGCCGATCAGGACGACGTTCGGCACCCCCCACGCACCGTCTTCCAGCACCACCCGCGCACCGCTGTCGGCATCGGGCCGGTCGAGGCCGGCAAGCTGCTCATAAGCGGCGATGGTGATGAAGAGCTTGGTGTTGGATGCCGGCACGAAGCGCCCATCGGGGTTAATGGCGATGAGCTCGCGCCCGTCCATGGTAGAAACCACCAACCCGAACCGCACGCCGGCGCCGGCCTCTGCAAACTTCGCTTCGACCTGCTGCTGGAGGGACGGCTGGACCTCTGCGGCATAAGCCGGCGCGGCGAACAGCAGCGCGGCGAGGAAGGCAGCCCTCATTGGCCCGCTCCTCCGCCCAACTGACGCATCAGCCGCGGCCAGAAATCGAAGGCCTCGTAGAGCGCGCGCTCGGGAATGCGTTCGTTGAGGCCGTGAACGCCAGCCACCTCACCGCCTACGGTGAAGTCGGCGCTGAACCCGTACGTAGCGATGCCGCGAGCGCGGAAATGCTTTCCGTCAGTCGCGCCCGGAGTCATGTAGGGGACGATCGGAATGTCGCGCGATTCCGGCTGGAGCGCCTGCCGAATTGCCGCAACTAGCGCCGGATTGGTGGGCGACGCGGGCGCTCCGAACGGCTCGCCGTCGATCGCCCATTCCGCGGCCGGATTGCCACCGACTTCGGCCAGCTTGGCACGCACTGCCTCGATCTCGACGCCCGGAAAGATGCGGCAGTTGATCGTCGCCGTCGCGCTTTGCGGCAGCGCATTGTCGGCGTGGCCGCCTTCCAGCAAGGTCGGCACGCAGGTGGTGCGCACGGCATAGCCGAGCCGCGGCTCGCGTCCGATCTCGGCCAGTAGCGCCGGGTCGCCGGGCGCTGCCTCGAATGCCGCGACCTTGGCCCGAAAACTGTCGCTGGCGCTCGGCAAGGCAGCCGCATCGCGCAGCATGGTGCGGGTCAATTCGCCGTCCACCAGCGGAAAAGTGTAGCTCCGCACCCGGCCAAGCACCTGGGCCAGCTCATAGATCGCGTTGTCGGGCCGCGGACGCGCGCTGTGTCCACCCGGGTTGCGCAACGTGACCTTGATGTTAGCGAAGGTCTTTTCCGCCACCTGCACCGCGAACGACAGCGGCTTGCCCGACGCGTCGGCGCGGCCGCCGCCCGAATCCGAGTTTATCGCATACTCCGGCTTCAGCGCCGCCAGCCGCGCGGCCAACACGCGGCTCGAAGCCATGTCGGTCTCCTCGTCACCGGTGAAGCCGAGGATGAGGTCGCGGTCGGGCCGGAACCCTTGCTTCTTCAGCGTGATGAAGGCCGCCACAAGGTGCGCCACGCCAAGCTTGTTGTCGCTCGTGCCCCGGCCATAGAGGAACCCGCCTTCCTCGTGCAGCTTGAACGGATCGCGCTCCCAGTCGGCGCGCTTCGCTTCCACCACATCCATGTGGGCGAGGAACAGCAAAGGTGGCTTGGCCGCCGTGCCGCCATAGCGCACGATCATCGCCGCGGTGTCACCCACCGGCACGATCTCGATGTCCCGTGTAGTGAAGCCCGCCTGACGAAGCTTCGTTGCAAGTGCCTTTGCCATCCGCGGCACCTGGCCGCGGCCTTTAACAGTGGGGATCTCGACAATCGTCTTGAACAGATCGTGGAGCAGCTTGCCCTCGGCGCTATCAGGCGGCGCCGCCTGCGCCGGAGCCGCAGCCGCGAGCAGGGCGAAGGCCGCAAAGAGTCGCATCAGCATGCCCACACCAAAGCAGGAGCGTGGCCGCAAAGTCCACCTCCCGCGCCTCTCGCCACGTGCCAAACCGAAGCTCCAGAAGCAGTGCAGCGAGCGTCGGAGATACAGACAAAGGCGCAGAGTCGTTGCTTGTCATGTAGAGTGCTGAGCCATCCGACCGGACTAAAGACGGCCAATCAGCGGTATCCCTGCAAAGCGGAGCAAGCGGTCTACCCTGCTCGTTCCTCCAGGCAATGGACCTCCCGGCACTTCGACAACAACGCCTTCGCGCCTGGCGACCCAAGCGGCTGCTGATCACCCGCGCGGCGCGCGACCATGCCCACGGCCGCGCCATCGCGGAGCGCGCCGCCGCCCTCGGCATCCCGGTTGCCGAGCTATCCGGCAACCAGCTCCGCCTCGGCCTCCCCGAAGACGAGCGCCGCGCCTATGCCGAGGCCAAGTCCACCCTTGCCGTGGTCAACGCGCCGCCCTCCAAGCTCCGGTTCCAGCCAATCGCGCCCAGCGCCGATTGGCGCGTCGACCTTGCCGAAGGCTGCCCGGCCCACTGCGCCTATTGCTATCTCGCCGGTTCGCTCAAGGGCCCACCGATCACCCGCGTCTACGCCAATCTCGATGAGATCACCGCTGCCCTTTCCGCCTACCTAGGGCAAGGCCGCATCACCTCCCGCTCCCGCACCCGCGCTCACGAAGGCACCACCTTCGAAGCGAGCTGCTACACCGATCCCTTGGCGCTCGAACCGGTGACCGGGAGCCTGGCCGAGCTGATCCGCTTCTTCGGCGCGTGGGACGCGGACGTGCAGCTTCGTTTCACCAGCAAGTTTGCGGACGTCTCCTCGCTGCTGGATCTTCCCCACGGCGGCCGGACCCGGATGCGTGCGTCGATCAATCCGCCCGCCTACCACCGCTTTGAAGCCGGAACCGATCCCGTCGCCGCCCGCCTTGCGGCGCTCAGAGCCATGGCCCAGGCCGGCTACAAGGTCGGGCTCACCATTGCGCCTATAATCGCCGCCGAGGGCTGGCGCGACGCCTATGCCGCGCTCATTGCCGCCGCGGCCGAGCAGCTGCGCGACGTGCCAAACCTCGACCTCACCGCCGAGCTCATCACCCACCGCTTCACGCCCGGCAGCCGTGAGGTCCTCGCCAGCTGGTACCCGGGCTCCGACCTCGAGATGGATCCCGAGCAGCGCGCCGAAAAGCGCACCAAATTTGCCGGCACCAAATTCGTCTACCCGCCCGAGCTCATGAAAGAGCTCAAGAACTTCCTTCACGAAGAGCTGGCGGCGACCCTGCCCGAAGCCCGCATCCTCTACTGGACGTGAAGGAGCACGCCTTGAGGACGCCTGGCGACCATGTCCGTTGCGGGTGGAATTCGGGCATTTGCTTCCGCAGCAACTAACCCCGCTTCTAGCATGGAATCTACGCCCTTGATTTCGAAACCGGCTGGCGGCGCAAGCTCTTCTACCCAGGCCTAGCCAGCGGGACGGGGCTCCTCCTGCTCGTTGCCGCCACTCAGCTTTACTACCTCGCAGCGGGTGCACAGAGTGTAGGGAACATCGGTGCCATCACCGGCGCCAGCATGGGCAAGGACGTCTTCAGCTTTGCTCGCTACCTGCTGATTGCCAACGACTGGCTCCCGCTGTGGGTGATTGCAGCCATAGTCGGCACCTATGTCGCGGCGGCCCGGTACGTTATGCGCCGGCGTGACCGGCAGCTTACCGCCTTGCTCCTCCTGGCGGGCGGATTTGGATGGCTGATGTGGATATTCAGGGCGCCAATCCCCGACGTTCGTTATCTGTGGCCGGCGATGCCCTGCTTGTGGTTAGGGGCCATCATCACTGCGACTACTCTGATCGGACGGGCGCGCAACCAGGCAGCGCGAACGGCATTCCACATCTCCGCGCTGATTGCCTGCTGTTATCAGGGTCTGACGGGCCTCTACATCATGAGCCAGGGCGACAGCCTGGTCATGTCTTACAAACTCAATCGAACCTCTGCTTTCACCGATAAGGTGCCCAGCTGGACCGCTGCGGCGGACCGAAAGGCCTTTGCGGACGTCATCCGAATGCTTCCTGGCTCCGCCGAGCTGTACACGATCAACCGCAACAGCGCCTTTCCGATCACATATCTTAGCGGTCGCGCCGTTGCTAGGCTCGAGGGAGCAAGCTTCACGGACAAACCCGCATATTCTTGCCCTGCCGGTAGATTATGCGCTCTGGAGACCCACCAACGAAAGCCTTTCCTGGCGAGAGCAGAACGCCATCGAATTATGGCGGCGCGGAGACTTCGTGCTTTATAGGATCCGCCCACATGCACCCACGCCGCCCCTGCAAAGGCAGATGATCGGCGCCAATGACATCCGCCCCGCTCGCCCATAGCTTCTCGCGTCAACAGCTCCAGATGCCGGAAAGGGATCGGCAGTCGGCCCGCCCCGAAATCGAGGAAGGAGCAAAATCGGCTAGGGTCAGCGGGTTCCCCTACGCATTGCTCCCACGCAACGCGCTGCCTGATCCTTCAACCATCCCCGACCTGCAGCTGTCCTTCCGACACGCGGCGTGAGCAGGCGCTAGTCTCGCGGCCACTACCGCGAAATGTGCGCAAAGGATCGAAGGCGGATACTTGCCTTCCCCACAAATCATCATCGAACAACCGACACGCGCCGGGTAGCCTTATCGGACCAGCCAGCCCTTTTGCTGCAACCCGCGGCGCCATGATTTCTCGAAGCATCCCGTGCCTGCCGACGGGCCGACGCTGGAACAGCTGCCGATCCCACTGTCGCCTTCGGAGATCCAGCCCATCCGCTCGGTCATCGCGCCCTTGAAATTACCCTTGGGATCGTAGGGCGCGGTCGGATCGGTGGTCTGATAGCGGTTCTTCTGCTCGCGCCGGCCGCAGACGGTCACATCGGCGGCTGCGTCCTTCAGCCGGCACTCCTGCCGTGCCACCTCGCGCCGCGCTTCCGCGGCAAGGTCCTGTCCGAGCGCCAGGGCAAACAGCAGCAGCATTGCGCGCACCATGCGCCCGTCTGCACCGCCTCGCAAGCCGACCGCGTCTGACACTCATCCAAGCTTAAGAAATCTCTGTCCTACATCAAACCACATAGGTTCGCTCTTGTGCGACTCGGAACCCCTACCTGCCGGAGCCGCGCATGTCAGACGCCTCTTCTTCCCACGACATCGACCAGTTGATCGACGACTTGATTACGCGGGAAGGCGGTTACAGCAACCACCCGGCCGACCGCGGCGGACCGACCCGATAGGGGATCACCGAAGCGGTTGCCCGCGCGCATGGCTACACCGGGCCGATGTCGCTTCTGCCTGGCGACGAAGCGGCGGCAATCTACCGCCGCCTTTACTGGCTCCCCGCTACGACCAGGTCGCTCGGCGCAGCGCCAGGATCGCCGCCGAACTGTTCGACACGGGCGTAAACATGGGTCCGGGGGTTGCCACCACCTTTCTCCAGCGAGCGCTCTCCGCGCTCAACCGCCAGGCAAAGGACTTTCCCGATCTGGTTGCCGACGGCCGCGTCGGCCCTGCCACCCTGGCCGCGCTCGACAAGTTTCTCGCGCTGCGCGGCCCCGGCGGCATCGCGGTGCTGATGCGCGCGCTCGAGGCCATGGAGGGCGAGCGCTACCTTCGCCTGGCCGAGAAGCGCCCGGCTAACGAAGCCTTTCTCTATGGATGGCTCGCGAACCGGATCGGTCAAGCCGATTGAGGGAGGCGATCGAACCGTTGCCGACCCTCCGACCTATGTGAACTTCGAGAACTTCGCCCCACAACAGGACAAATTCCATGCCTCTACTCGACGCCATCGTCGGTCCGCTCGGCAAGCTGATCGACAAGATCATTCCCGACCCCCGCGCCCGCGACGCGGCCAAGCTCGAACTCCTGAAGCTCCAGGGCAACCAGGAAGCCGCCCAGATCGCGCAGCAGATGCAGGCCATCATCGCCGAAGCGAACAGTCACGATCCGTGGACCAGCCGCGCCCGGCCGAGCTTTCTTTATGTCATGTATGCGCTGATGCTGTGGTCGGTGCCGATGGGGCTCATCGCCGCAGTCGATCCATCCAAGGCCAACGCCATCGCGGTCGGCATGACCTCCTACCTCCGGGCGCTGCCCGACGAACACCCTCTTCGGTACCGGTTATCTCGGCTACACCGCCGCCCGCACCTGGGGAAAGGTCAAGGGCGCCGAGCGCTGACCCGCTCGCCCGTCGCGCCCGCGGAGTGACGCCCTAATCCCCTTGCATCGCTTCGCCAGTGGAACGATCCTCCTGTTCCGCCTTTTGACAAGGGCGGACAGGAGGGATCGTTTTCGTGGGGCCACAGCTCGAACCGGGACGTAATTGCTGGCGGATCGAGCAGGCGGGTCGGGCGTCGGTCATCGTCGACGCCTGCGACTATTATCACATCATCCGCCAGATGATGGAGCGGGCCGAGCGCCGCATCCTGATCATCGGCTGGGATTTCGATCCCCGCATCCTGCTCGATCGCGATGAAAGCAACGAAAGCCTGGGCGACTTCCTGCTCGGGCTCGCGCGCAAGAAACCCAACGTCGATATCCGGATCCTGAAGTGGGACCTCGGCGCGCTGAAGCTGCTGGTTCGCGGCAAGGCGCTTGGCTGGCTGGCGCGGCTCGCCTGGCAAAAGTCGATCAAGTTCACTCTCGATCACGCCCATCCGGCGGGTTGCAGCCACCATCAGAAGATCGTGGTGATCGACGACAGCTTCGCCATCTGCGGCGGGATCGACATGACCGGCGACCGCTGGGACAAGTCTGCTCACAAGGATGATGAGCCAGGCCGCGTTCGCCCCAACGGTAAGCCGTACGGGCCATGGCATGATGTGACCATGGCGGTCGACGGCCCACTTGCCCGAGCGCTCGCCGAACTCAGCCGCGACCGCTGGCGCCGCGCGACCGGCGAAGAACTGCCGACCCTCGACCAGCGCGACGACTTCTGGCCGGCCGAGCTCGATCCTCACTTCACCGCTGCCCGCTTTGCCATCGCTCGCACCCAGGCTCCTTTCAAGGATTGGGAAGAGGTGAAGGAGGTGGAGGCCTTATTCGTCGACGCGATCGAAAGCGCCCGGCGCTTCATCTATCTCGAGAACCAGTACTTCACCTCCCCCAAGATCGCCGCCACCATCATGCGCCGGCTGGAAGCGCCCGATCCCCCAGAGATCGTGCTGGTGACTCCGATCACCGCCGATGGCTGGCTCGAGCAGGTTGCGATGGACGCGACCCGGCTGCGGCTGATGAAGATCATCGGCGCAGTCGATCCGGAAGACCGTTTCCGCATCTACACGCCCAAGACCAAGGGCGGGCAGGACATCTATGTGCACGCCAAGGTGATGATCGTCGACGACGCCTTTCTGAAGATCGGCTCGGCGAACATGAACAACCGCAGCCTCGGCCTCGATAGCGAATGCGACCTCGCCCTCGTCGAGGAGGAGCAGCACCGTCCTCAAGTCCGAAACGTCCGCGAGCGGCTGATGGCCGAACATCTCGGCGCCACCGAGGAGGACGTGCGCGAGGCGTTCGAGCGGACCGGCTCTCTCCGCGCCACCATATCCGAGCTGACGAAGCCCGGTGACCGCCGGCTCGAACCTCTGCCCTATCAGAAGCCCGAAGGCGCCGCCTGCTTCATCGCAGACACCGAACTGCTCGACCCCAAGAGCCCTGACGCGATGTTCGAGGGAATGACGCGCCGGACCCTGTTCGATCCCTTGCGCGGCCGCTTCAAGGCGCTTCGCCGAAGGGGCAAGAAACTGCCGGTCTGATGCCGCGCTCGAACCGGCGCCGCCGCTGGCTGAACATCCCGCGCGTCGCCGCCGAGCTGGTTTATCGCTTCGGCTGGAGCCCGGTCGCGCTGCTCAATACGGTCGACCGCCTGACTCCCGGCCGCGGCGACCGGGCGCGTAAGCTTGGCGACGGGATCAGCTACGGCCCGCTTGGCCGCCAGCAGCTCGATGTGTGGGGCCCGTCCAACCCCGACAACGCCCGGCTACCGGTGATGATCTTCTTCTACGGCGGTGGTTGGCACGCGGGCGAGCGCGGCGACTATGGCTTCGCCGGGGCAGCCTTCGCCGGGCAGGGCTTCATCGGCGTGGTGCCCGATTATCGGCTGGTGCCCGAGGTCCGCTATCCAAGCTTTCTCGAGGATGCGGCGCTCGCGGTCCGTTGGGTCTTCGCCCACATCGCCGAATTTGGCGGTGACCCGGGCAAGATCACCGTCGGCGGGCATAGTGCCGGCGCCTATATCGCCGCTATGCTGGCGCTCGACCCGCGTTGGCTGGGCGCGGTGCAACTTGGCCCCGACACCATCCGCGCCGGCGTGCTGCTGTCCGGCCCGTTCGACTTCGCGCCGTTCCGTGAATGGCGCGGGCGAGCGACCTTCGGGACCTATCACGATCCCGCCGACACCCAGCCGATCAACCACGTGGGGCCTGACGCTCCGCCGCTCCTCCTTCAGCATGGATCGTCCGACCGGCTGGTCTATGCCAAGAACAGCCGTGTGCTCGATGCTGCGCTGACGGCAGCCGGCGCTCCTCATGAGCTGCGCATCTACAAGGGCTGCGACCATGCCGGCACGGCGGTCGCCCTGTCGCGCCCCTTTCGCGGCCGCCACCCGGTGCTCGCCGACGCGGTCCGTTTCTTGCGCTCCGGGCTCGGGCTTCCCACCTCCCCGCCAAAGACATTAGCGGGAAACACATGGAACAATGGCACGGCACCACCATCATCGGGGTGCGCAAAGAAGGCCGCACGGTGATCGCCGGCGACGGCCAGGTCAGCATGGGCAATACGGTGATGAAGCCCAATGCCCGCAAGGTCCGCCGGCTGGGCAAGGACGGCAAGGTTATCGGCGGCTTTGCCGGTGCTACAGCTGACGCCTTCACCCTGTTCGAGCGGCTGGAGAAGAAGCTCGAGGCGCATAACGGCCTGCTGCTCCGCGCGGCGGTAGAGCTTGCCAAGGACTGGCGCACCGACAAGTTCCTGCGCAATCTTGAAGCCTTGATGATCGTTGCCGACGCCGACGTGTTGCTGGTCATCACCGGCAATGGCGACGTGCTGGAGCCCGAAGGCGGCATCGCTGCCATCGGCAGCGGCGGCAATTACGCGCTGTCGGCAGCCAAGGCGCTGGTCGACTATGAGCCCGACCCCGAAAAGCTCGCTCGCAAGGCCATGGCAATCGCCGCCGAGGTTTGCGTGTTCACCAACGACCGCGTCGTCGTTGAGACGGTTTAGGAAACATCCCAAGTGAATGAAGCACTGACTCCCAAGACCATCGTTGCTGCGCTTGACGATCACATCATCGGCCAAGCCGACGCCAAGCGCGCGGTTGCGGTCGCCATGCGCAATCGCTGGCGACGCCAGCAGCTCGGCCCCGAGCTGCGCGACGAGGTCACGCCCAAGAACATCCTGATGATCGGGCCCACCGGCTGCGGCAAGACCGAGATCAGCCGCCGCTTGGCAAAGCTCGCCGACGCGCCGTTCGTGAAGGTGGAGGCAACCAAATTCACTGAGGTCGGCTATGTCGGCCGCGACGTGGAGCAGATCGCCCGCGACCTCGTCGAGGAAGCCGTGCGCCTCGAAAAGGAACGTCGCCGTGAGCGCGTCCGGCATGCCGCGGAAGAGGCCGCGATGGAGCGGCTGCTCGATGCGCTAACCGGCAAGGGCTCGAGCGAAGCCACCCGCGCCAGCTTCCGCCAGCGCTTTGCCGATGGCAGCCTCGATAGCGCCGAGGTCGAGATTGAGGTGACGGAAGCGCCCTCAACCCCGTTCGAGTTGCCTGGGCAGGGCGGCGTCGGGATGATCAATCTCTCCGAGATGATGAGCAAGGCAATGGGCGGCGCGCCCAAGAAGCGCCGCAAGCTCGCCGTGCAGTCTGCGTTTGCCAAGCTGACCGAGGAAGAAGCCGACAAGCGCCTCGACCAGGACGACGTCACCCGCGCGGCGCTGGCCGATGCCGAGGCGAACGGCATCGTCTTCCTCGACGAGATCGACAAGATCGCGGTTAGCGACGTGCGCGGGGGATCGGTTAGCCGGGAAGGCGTCCAGCGCGACCTCTTGCCGCTGATCGAAGGCACCACGGTCGCAACCAAATACGGGCCACTCAAGACCGACCACATCCTGTTCATCGCGTCAGGCGCGTTCCATGTCGCCAAGCCGTCGGACCTGCTGCCCGAGCTTCAGGGACGTTTGCCGATCCGGGTCGAACTGAAGGCGCTGACCGAAGACGACTTCGTGCGGATCTTGTCGGCCACCCGCGCCAGCCTCGCCGACCAGTATCGCGCGCTCCTCCAGACGGAGGGGGTCACGGTCGACTTCGCCGAGGACGGTATCCGAGCGCTGGCGAAGATCGCGGCCGAGGTGAACGAGAGCGTTGAGAACATCGGCGCGCGGCGGCTTCAGACAGTGATGGAGAAGCTGCTGGAAACCATCAGCTTCGAGGCCGAGGATCGCCGCGGCGAGACTCTCCTCGTCGATGCGGCCCTTGTCGAATCGCAGCTCGCGGATCTCGCCCGCAACACCGATCTATCGCGCTACGTCCTATAGGGGCTCGTTGACCTTGCGATAACGCCACAACAGCCCTTGCGCGAACGGAGTCCACGCACTGGTGCGGACCCCGGCAAGGCGCAGCTTGTCCGCGACCCACTGGTTGCAGGTCTGAACCGCACTGGCCCGGCCGCGCCCTTCGTAGAAAGCGTCGTCAGGCCCGTAACCCGGGTGGTCGATCCGGCGCGGCTTGCCATCGAAGTCGGCGCGGATGGCGGCCCACAGCCGGCGATATTCTTCAGGTCGAAGGCGCAGGGCAAAGAGCTCGGCACCAGGCTCGGCCGTCTGGTCGACGTGCACCACCCGCTCGCCGCCGGTGAGCGCCGACCACAAGGTGCGCGGCGTGATGTCGCCCCAGCTTGGCGTCTCCAGATACACCCGCCGTTCGCCTGCGCCAAAGCCATACCAGCGCACCTCCGCCGGGGCCACGCGGACATGGCTCGGCGGAAGAAGCGCGCTCCAGTCGAGACCCTCAGCCTGTGCGGGCATGACGATGTCGACGTGGATGCCGTTGGAGCGGAGATAGACCGTGGTCCCTTGCGCCGGCTCCTCCCAGGCGCGGTTGAGCGGTATGAAGCTTCCGGCCAGCGCAGCCAGCAGGAAGGCGATCGGAACGGCTGCCAGCGCGAGCAGCAGGCGCCTTCCCCAGCCGTTCTTTTGGCGTCGTCTGGCCACCCTTCGCATTACCGTCGCCAAACCCTGCCTTGCCTAATCGGTCCACCCCAACTATCTGCGCCGCACGTCGCCTGCTAGCCAGCGCGGCACCGGTCGGGGCGTAGCGCAGCCTGGTAGCGCATCACACTGGGGGTGTGGGGGTCGCAGGTTCGAATCCTGTCGCCCCGACCATTTTTCTTTCCTTGAAGCTGGAAAAGAGCCGCGACGCCGATGCCCGAGATGAGCCTGACCCTCGCAGCCGCTGCGCCAGCAGCGCCCGGCGGAGCCGCCGCTTTCATCATGCAGATCTTCCCGTTCCTGCTGATCTTCATCATCTTCTACTTCCTCATGATCCGCCCGCAGCAGAAGCGCGTGAAGGATCACCAGGCGATGATCGCAGCGGTGAAGAAGGGCGACGAAGTGATCACCGCCGGCGGCATTCGCGGCCGCGTCACCCGCATCATCGACGAGCGGGAAGCCGAGGTCGAGATCGCACCAAGCGTTAAGGTGCGTGTCGTCAAATCGACTCTCAGCCAGGTTCTGAACGGCGCTCCCAAGGGCGCGAACGACTGATGTTCGATCCGCCGAAGTGGAAAATCTGGGGCATCTTCCTGGTCATCGCGCTAGGTCTCGCGTTCGCCATCCCGAGCTTCTTTCCGAAGTCCGAGGTGGCAACCTGGCCTAGCCTCGCGCCGCGCACCCAGATCGCACTCGGCCTCGACCTGAATGGTGGCAGCCAGCTTTTGCTCGAAGCCGATCTGGCTGACGCGGAGAAGCAGCGGCTTGCGGCGATGGAAGACAGCGTGTCGCAGGAACTGCGGCGTGACCCCCGGATCCAGGCCGGCGACATCTCGACTGCCGATGGCCGGATCAGCTTCATACTGCGCGATCCGACCCAGCTTGATGCTGCGGTAGAGCGGCTCCGTACCCTCACCGCAGGCGTTGGCCTGACGGGAACCCGGACCTGGAACGTCAGCACCGCTGACGGCAACCGGGTGATCATGACCCCGACGCCCGAAGGTGCGCAGCAGGCAGTCAAGGACGCGATGACCGTCGCCCGCGACGTCGTGCGCCGCCGTATCGATCCGTCGGGCACGCGCGAAGTGACCGTCATCAACCAGGGCGGCAATCGAATCCTCGTGCAGGTCCCGGGCGTCGACGATCCCGAGGCCCTGAAACGCCTCATCGGCCAGACTGCCCGCCTCGAATTCAAGTTGGTCGACCAGCGCGCCGACCCGAACCAGGTCGCGCAAGGTCGTGCCCCAGCCGGGAGCCAGGTGCTTCAGATGGCCGACGGCTCGGGCGCCATTGCGGTACAGCGCCGGGTGATGGTGGCGGGCGAGCAGGTCAGCCGCGCTCAGCAGACCTTTGATCAGCAGACCGGCGCGCCTGACATCACGCTTGGCTTCGATACCGCCGGCGCGCGCCGCTTCGCCCGCGCGACCACCGAAAATGTCGGCAAGCCGTTTGCGATCATCCTCGACAACAAGGTATTGTCGGCGCCCAACATCAACGAGCCGATCATCGGCGGCACGGCAAGGATCTCGGGCAACTTCACGGTTGAGACCGCCAACGAACTCGCTGTCGCGCTGTCGTCGGGCAAACTGCCGGTGAAGCTCGACGTCATCGAAGAGCGTACGGTTTCGGCCGAACTCGGCCGCGATTCGATCAGCAAGGGCCTCGTTGCTTCTGCCGTAGCCGTGCTGGCGGTGATGCTGTTCATGATCATCACCTATGGCCGCTTCGGCGTTTATGCGAACATTGCGCTCCTGGTGAACGCCTTCATGATCCTGGCGATCATGGGCATCTTCGGATCGGCGCTGACGCTGCCCGGCATTGCCGGCTTCGTGCTGACGATCGGTGCGGCGGTCGACGCCAACGTGCTGATCAACGAGCGCATCCGCGAGGAGCAACGGCGCGGCCGCAAGCTGCTCGACGCGATCGACACCGGCTACAAGGAAGCGTCCACGGCCATCTTCGACGCCAATATCACCAACACCATTGCCGCGGCGCTGATGTGGTATTTCGGCTCGGGCCCGGTGCGCGGCTTTGCCATCGTGCTGCTGATCGGCATCATCACCTCGGTCTTCACCGCGGTGAACTTCACCCGCCTGCTGGTGGCCCTGTGGGTCAGGCGTAAGCGCCCCCGCGAACTGCATATCTGAGGCCGCTGATCATGAAGCTCCTGAAGCTCGTTCCTGACAACACCAACATTGACTTCATGAAGGTGCGCAACATCGCCCTTCTGCTGTCGATCCTGGTCACCGCCGCAAGCCTGGCGCTGGTTGCGGTCAAGGGCCTCAACCTCGGCGTCGACTTCATCGGCGGCCAGGTGGTTCGCACGACCTTTGCTCAGCCGGTCGGGATCGAAGACCTGCGCAGCCGGGTCGACGCGCTCGACGTCGGCGAGGCGAGCATTCAGGAATTCGGCGACGGCAAGACTTACCAGATCCGCCTGCCCCGCCCCGACGGTCCCGTATCGCAGGCGTCGGCGGTCACCGACAAGGTCCGCGGAATGCTCCAGACGCAATATCCTGGCGTCACGGTTGGCGCTGCCGAAGCGGTCTCGGGCAAGGTGTCTGACGAGCTTGCCAAGGATGGCCTGCTGGCGATCACGCTCGCCATGCTCGGCGTCGCCATCTACATCTGGTTCCGGTTCGAATGGCAGTTCGGCGTCGGCGCGCTGGTGACGCTCGGCCACGATGTCGCGCTGATCCTCGGTTTTTTCGCGCTGACCCAGCTTCAGGTCGATCTCAACATCGTCGCCGCTTTCCTTGCGGTGGTCGGCTACTCGCTGAACGATACGGTGGTGATCTACGATCGCATCCGCGAGAACATGCGCAAGTTCCGCAAGATGCAGACGGTGCAGCTCCTGAATCTATCGCTGAACGAAACGCTGTCGCGGACGATCGTGACCTCGGGCTCGATCATGCTGGCGCTTGCCGTCCTGCTGATCTTCGGCCCGGACGTCATCTTCGGCCTCACCGCCGCGATCCTGCTCGGCACCTTTATCGGCACCTACTCGTCCATCTACATCTCGGCCCCGATCCTGGTCTGGCTGGGGGTCAAGCCCGACAGCTTCCTCAAGGTCGAGGACAAGGCGGCCAAGGTCAGCAGCGACGGCGCGGTGGTGTAAGCACCGGTTCAGCCGGACCTGCTCACTAGAGCTTGGCCTGCCCCTCCGACTGCCCTAGAAAGGCATCCATGCTGAAGCCCAACCGTTTGTTTCTTCTCGCGCTGAGCGTCGCGGTGGCCCTGCCTGTTGCCGGCTGCGCTCGCAACCGGACCAAGGCCGATACCGCTTATGTCGCGCGCGATGTGAACACGCTCTACGCGCTGGCGAAGAGCCGGCTCGACCGCGGCGATTATGCGCAGGCCGCCAAGATCTTCGACGAGGTCGAGCGCCAGCATCCTTATTCGGTCTGGGCCCGCCGCGCGCAGTTGATGAGCGCATTCAGCTATTACATGGCGCAGACGTATCCTGACGCGATCAGCTCGGCCCAGCGCTTCCTGACCATCCATCCGGGTAACAAGGACGCGCCTTACGCCAACTATCTGATCGCGATGAGCTATTACAATCAGATCGGCGACGTCACCCGCGACCAGAAGATCACGGTGCAGTCGAGCGACGCCTTCAACGAACTCATCCGTCGCTATCCCGAAAGCCGCTATGCGGCCGATGCGCGGCTGAAGCTCGACCTCATCAACGACCAGCTTGCCGGCAAGGAAATGGAAGTCGGGCGCTATTACCAGCGCGCGGGCAACTGGCTGGCCAGCGTCAACCGCTTCCGCGAAGTGGTCGACAAGTATCAGACCACTACCCACACGCCGGAAGCGCTGATGCGCCTGACTGAGAGCTACCTGGCGCTCGGCACCCCGGACGAAGCGGTGAAGTCGGCGGCTGTGCTCGGCCGCAACTATCCCGGCACCGTCTGGTATCAGCGTGCCTATGCGCTGGTGCAGCGGCACGTGCCGAACGCGCCCCGTCAGGCGGCTTGAGGAACAGCGCCGGGCCGGCATGCTGAGGCAGCTCGTCATCCGTGACGTGGTGCTGATCGACCGGCTCACCCTCGATTTTGGCAACGGCCTTGGCGTCCTCACCGGTGAGACCGGCGCCGGCAAATCTATCCTTCTCGACTCGCTTGGCCTTGCGCTGGGCATGCGCGCCGATAGTGGGCTGGTCCGCTCCGGACAGGAGGCGGCATCGGTGACTGCCGAGTTCGACCTTGGCGACGGTCACCCTGCGCTCGCACTGCTCGACGAAGCGGGGATCGAGCAGGAAGCCGGCGAGCCGCTGATCTTTCGCCGAACGCTCAAGGCCGACGGAGGCAGCCGGGCTTTCCTCGGCGGCGGCCCGGTTCCTGCCGCGACCTTGCGCGAAGCGGGAAGCAGCCTGGTCGAGATCCATGGCCAGCATGACGATCGCGGGCTGCTCAATCCCAAGGGCCACCGCGCCCTCCTCGACAGCTTCGGCCGGATCGACCTTGCTCCTGTGACGCGCGCCTGGCGGCGCCTGTCAGTCCTCCGCTCCGAGCTCGAGCAGCTCCGCGGCCGCGCTGCCGAGGCCGACCGCGATCGCGAGTTCCTTGACCATAGCATCGCAGAGCTCGAGAAGCTGGAACCCGAGCTTGGCGAAGAGCAGGCCCTTGCAGACAAGCGCGCCGCGATGAAGGGCTTTGCACGAATCCAGGAAGATCTGGATGGCCTTGCCGGGCTGTTCACCGGATCGGAGGGCGGGCTGTCGCAGCTCAGGCAGGCGGCCCGACGGCTGGAGCGGGTTGCCGAGGCGCACCCGCTGCTCGCCGAAGCGCTGACCGCACTCGACCGCGCCCTTATCGAAGGTGGCGAGGCGGAAGAGAAGGTGGTCGCCGCGCAGCGCGACCTCGCTTTCTCGCCTGAAGAGCTGGACGAGGCGGAGGCCCGGTTGTTCGAGCTTCGCGGCCTTGCCCGCAAGCACCGGGTCGAACCCGATCAGCTTGCCGAACTGCTCGACCGGATGCGCGAGCAGCGTCAGGCAATTGATGCGGGCGAAAGCCGCATCGCTGAGCTGGAGCGCGCGCTCGCGGTGGCCGAGAAGGACTATGCTTCGGCTGCGGCGGCCTTGAGCGAGGCTCGCAAGGCGGCGGGAAGCCGGCTTGACCACGCCGTCGACGGCGAGTTGGCGCCGCTCAAGCTGGAGGCCGCCCGATTCCGCACGGTGGTCGCCGCTGGCGAGCCCGGCCCTTCCGGCACGGACCGGGTCGAGTTCGAGGTGTCGACCAATCCTGGCGCCCCGTTTGGCGCGCTGACCAAAATTGCCTCGGGCGGCGAATTGTCGCGCTTCATCCTAGCGCTCAAGGTCGCGCTAGCGGAAGAAGCCGGCGCTTCGACCATGATCTTCGACGAGATCGATCGCGGTGTCGGCGGTGCCGTGGCAAGCGCGATCGGCGAGCGGCTGGCACGCCTCGCGACCAAGAGCCAGCTTCTGGTCGTTACCCACTCGCCTCAGGTCGCTGCGCGGGCGAGCCGTCATTATCGCATCGAAAAGAGCCACGGTGACGACGGCACCCGCACCACGGTGCGCCTGCTTGACGCCGACGAACGCCGCGAAGAAATCGCCCGTATGCTGTCGGGCGCGGCGGTCACGGAGGAAGCGCGGGCCCAGGCCGCGCGCCTGATCGAGACCGCCTAAAGCCGCTCAGTCGGCGATGGTCAGCTGCCGCTGGCCGCCAGCCTTGTAGACCTGACCCCACTTCATCACGAACCCGACATTCTCGAGCAGCCGGATGTTCGCCAGCGGGTCGCCCTCAACCGCGACGATGTCGGCGTCCTTGCCTGGCTCAATGGTGCCGGCAACCGCCGCCACGCCGAGCAGGTCGGCGGCGTTGATCGTGGCGGCCTTGATCGCGTCAGCTGGCGCCATGCCGTTCTTCACCATCAGCGCGAACTCCTCGGCATTTTTGCCATGCGGGCTGACCGCGCTGTCGGTTCCGAAGGCGATCTTCAAACCCTCCCGCACCGCGCGGGCGAAGCTCTTTTCGGCATTGCCACGGGCGGCGCGGGCTTTCTCGAATTGCGCCGGGGTCAGCGCTCCGCGCTCGCCGTCTCGATACGCGGCGGCAGGCGCAAGCAATGTCGGCACATAATAAGCGCCAGTCTGCTTGTAGAGGCGGAAGGTCTCGTCATTGGTGAAGGTGCCGTGCTCGACCGAGTTGACCCCGGCCTTTAGCGCGGCGTTGATGCCGTTGGCGCCATGGGCGTGGGCCGCCACCTTGCGGTCGAACGAGCGGGCGGTTTCGACAATCGCTCGCATCTCGTCATCGGCCATCTGTTGATTGAGCCCGCCCGCAACATTGCTGAGGACGCCGCCCGTGGCCGCGATCTTCACCACGTCGGCGCCGTCGCGGATCTGCTCGCGCGTGGCGCGGCGGCAATCGTCGGGGCCGTTGCAAACGTTGCTCTGGTGGTTGTGGCCGATCTCGGCGAGGTCACGGTTCACGCCGTTGACCGGGTCGCCGTGGCCGCCCGAAACCGAGACCATGCGCGCGGCCATGATGATGCTAGGACCGACAAAGGCGCCGCTGTTGATCGCGCCCTTGAGCGCGCGGATGCCCGGCGGATCGCCGCCGAGGTCGCGCACGGTGGTGAAGCCGGCCGCCAGCGTCTTCTTGGCGTTGGTCAGCGCCGTATAGGCTTCGTCCTCGGTATTGCGGACAGACTCCTGCAGCCGGGACTGAATGCGGTCGTCGAGCCCGCCCAGGTGAACGTGCGCATCGATGAGCCCGGGCATGACGGTGCTTGTCCGCAGGTCGATCACCCGAGCGCCCGGCACGTCGGCGAAGCCATTGCGAATTTCGACGATCTTGCGACCCTGGATCAGGATCGATGCATTCCGCTTCGGCGCTCGGCCGGGAACGTCCATCAGGGTGCCGGCGTGAATGACGGTGACGGGTTGGGCGGCGGGCACCGCCTGCACGATGGCGGCAGCGGCAATGAGCGTGAGCATGATAGTCCCCCTGGTCTGTTTGCCGCAGCTTAGCCCGGTGCCCGCTCCTGCCAATAGCGGAATGCCTCGCGCTGTAGACGGTCGATCAGGCGCCGCGCGTCGGGGCCTGTCCATTCGCCGGTGAAGCGGTGCTTCTCCCAGCTTCCAGTCCACCACCCTTGTCCCGGCAGACCGTCCGATTGCCTGACCACCAGTACCGCGAGCTCTGGCTCGCCGTCTGCCTCGCCCGCTTCGTCGATCGCGGACAAGGTCTTGCACAGGGCGCGCATCTTGGGCCGGGTAAAGGCGTGACCAAGGCGCTCGAGCAGTTCGGAATAGGTAAGCGGATGACCAGCGGCGGCGGCGATCAGCAGATGCTCGCGCACGGCTGCCGGATCGGCGATGCTCACGCCTCCGGCTGCACCGCCACGGGGGTCAGCTCGTACACTTCGAGCCGGGCGCCGGAGCGCGGAAAAGGGAGGGCGAGACGCCAGCGCATGGGACCGATCCGCTCGACCACGCCGGCCATGTCGCGGCTAGCATCCTCGCCATAGGGCTTGTTGCGCTCCTTCTCGCCCAGCGCGATGCTGCCGAGAAAGATCAGCCTGTTGGCGACATCGTCTTCCCACAAGCGGCCGGCGGGGCGCTCGGTGCCGGTCTGCTTAACGATGGTGAGGAGGTCGTTCTCGACCTCGACGTAGCAGAAGAAGGGCTTGAACTTGACCAGGGCAGGCGCCCGGCGGTCGGTCTTGCCGAGGCGCACGAGGCGGCAATTGTAGCTGCCGGGCGTTGGTGCCGGTCGGGCAAGGCCCGCGTTCGCCTCGAGGAGCGAGCCTTCTTCGCGCAACGCGGTGGTCGAGCGCGCGGCGCGCACTTCGGCAAGCCCCTCGCTCCACGCCATTGGCAGGCGGCGCAGACGCTCGACATCCTCGCTGGTGGCGACGGCGCGCCAGCGGTCGGCCTTGGTCGGTTGCGTAATTACGGGAGCGGGCGCCGCGACCTGTGGGCGCTCGGCAACCGTGCAGGCGGACAGCGCCAGCAGGGTCGTCATCATCAATCCGGAGCGCGCGCGTTTCATCTTACCCTCTAGCTAGCACAGCCCCCACGCCGGTCCACATGGACAAAGAAGGTAATTGGTTAACAAAGTCTTGCGGCCGGGCCGTGACGGCCCCAAGGCGCGGCGAATGAATGCCCCGCTGCCCCCTCCCGCCCCGACCCTGTCCCGCACCGGCCTTGGGCTCGGGATCGGCGCCTATACAGCGTGGGGGCTGATGCCGCTCTATTTCAAGCTACTGCTGGGGGTGCCGTCGCTGGCGATCGTGGCGCATCGCATCGTCTGGTCGTTCCTGCTTCTGGGTTTGCTCATCTCCTTGAAGCGCGCCTGGCCAGCTATCCGCGAGGCGCTGGCGCAGCCGAGGACGGTGCGGCTGCTGCTCGCGACCTCGGGGCTGATCGGGGTCAATTGGCTGCTCTACGTCTATGCGGTGAACAGCGGGCACATCCTCGCCGCCAGCCTCGGCTATTATCTCAATCCGCTCGCCAACATCCTGCTCGGCCGCTTCGTTCTCGGCGAGCCCTTGAGCCGGCCGCAGTGGCTGGCGGTTGGGTTGGCCGCGGTCGGCGTCTCAATCCTTGCGGTTGGCGCCCTCTCGCACCTGTGGATCAGTCTGGCCTTGTGCGTCTCCTTTGCCCTTTACGGGCTGCTCCGGAAGGTGGCGACAGTGGAGGCGACGGCGGGGCTTGGGATCGAGACCGCCTTGCTGCTGCCGGTCGCGGTCGGGTGGCTGGCGTGGGCCACGCTGACCACCAGCCAGCCGGTCTGGGGCGAGAATGCCACTGACACCTTCCTGCTCGTCCTCGCCGGCGCTGTGTCGACGGTGCCCTTGCTCCTGTTCACCGCCGCCGCCCGGCTGCTACCCTATTCAACCCTCGGCATCCTCCAGTTCATCGCACCGACGCTGCAGTTCCTGGTGGCCGTGTTCCTGTTCGGTGAGCCGTTCACGACCGCCCATGCAGCCGCCTTTGCCTGCATCTGGAGCGCGGCGCTCATCTATCTTGCCGCCGCGCTACGGAGCAGTCGACGAACGACGTGACGTGGCACTGGTAATCAGCAGGCGCCTCTCCGACATAAGGCTCATGTTGAACCTCATCTCGCTGCTGATCGGCCTTGTCGCCCTGGTCAGCGCCGCCGTCGCCTTCGTCCCCCTGCTCGGCTGGGCAAACTGGTTCATCCTGCCGCTCGCGGTCATCGGAGCGGGCATCGGCGCGATCAGCCGGGATCCAAGGCCGGCCGCAACCTGTGCATCTTCGTGATTGTGGTCGGCGCGCTTCGGCTGATGCTGGGCGGCGGAATCTTCTAACGCGTCCTGACGTAGCGGCCAGGGGCATCCTCGATCGCTTTCAGCTTGCCCTTGCCCGGAACGCGCGCACCTTTGGCGTCCACCTTCCCCGGCGCGCGATCGGTCAGCCACGCGAGCCAGTCCGGCCACCAGCTACCCTTGTGCTCGGTCGCGCCTTCAACGAACTCGTCGAGGTTCTTGGGCTCGCCCTCGTTCAGCCAATACTGATACTTGCCGGCGCTCGGTGGATTGACCACGCCAGCGATATGGCCCGAGCCCGCCAGCACGAACCGCTTGACGCCAGGCACATGGTCCATGATCTTCCACACGCTTTGCGGCGGGGCGATATGATCCTCGCGCCCGGCCTGGATGTAGAGCGGGGTGTGGATCTGACGGAGGTCGATCGGCGTGCCATCGACCGTGATTCCGCCGCACTCGACCAGCTTGTTCCCCTTGTAGAGCGTCTCGAGATAGTTGCGGTGCCAGCCGGCCGGCAGGTTGGTGACGTCGCCGTTCCAGTGCAGCAGGTCGAACGGCGGCGGCTCTTTCCCCAGCAGGTAATTGTTTACGACGTAGTTCCAGATGAGGTCGCGGCCGCGCAGCAGGTTGAAGGTCGAGGCCATCACCCGCCCATCGACGACGCCCGTATCGGCGGATAGCTGGCTGAGCAGGCCCATCGTCTCGTCACCGAGGAACAGGCGAAGATCGCCCGCTTCGGAGAAATCGACCTGCGCGGTGAAGAAGGTAGCCGAAGCGACCTTCTCCGCCTCGCCCCGCGCCGCCAGCAGCGCCAGTGTCGCGGCGAGCGTGGTGCCCGCGACGCAGTAGCCAATGGCGTGCACCTGCTCGACACCGAGCAGATCACGCACGGTGTCGATCGCGTCAATCTGCCCGCGCAGGACGTAGTCGTCGAGGGTCACGTCCCTGATCGTCTCGTCGGCCGACTTCCAGCTGACCATGAACAAGGTGATGCCCTGGTCGACACACCAGCGGACGAAGCTCTTCTCCGGCGTCAGGTCGAGAATGTAGAAGCGGTTGATCCACGGCGGAAACACGATCAGCGGCGTTTCGAGCACCTTGTCCGTTGTCGGCGTGTACTGGATCAGTTGATAGAGCGGGGTTTCGTGAATGACCTTGCCCGCCGTCATCGCAAGGTTGCGGCCAACCTCGAAATGACCCTTGGCGACATGGGTCATCTGCCCCGCCTTCAGGTCGTCGAGCATGTGGCGAAGCCCGGTGAGAAGGTTCTCGCCCCGGCTGTCCATCGTCGCTTTCAGCACCTGCGGGTTGGTGAGGGCGAAATTGGATGGGCTCATCGCGTCGACGAAGCTGGCGGTGAGGAACTTGAGGCGCTGGTGGGCCTCGGCGTCGAGCCCTTCCGCTTCATCGACCGACTTCATCAGCTGATCGGAGATGGCGAGGTATGACTGGCGGATGGTATCGAAGACGGGATTGTCGCGCCATTCCGGGGCAGCGAAGCGCTTGTCCTTCTTGTCCGCAGCCTGCGCCAACCCGCCCAGCATCTGGCCCCAGGCTTCAAGGCCCTTGCCCCAGGCTTCGGCACCGGCAGTCAGCATCGCCATCGGATCGGGCGCGGGCGGCAGCTTCAGGCCAGGCGCGGGCTCGCCGGCCTTCCAGCTGTCGGCCCAGCTCTCGAGCAGCATCTGCTGCGCGCGGCCCATGACGAGCGTCCAGTGCTGCCAGTCTTCGAGGCTCGGGAAAGGCGGGGTCCCGCTGTCTGATTGGGTGCTCATCGGGCGCTCTCCACCATCCGAAGTTCTGGAAGTTCACATAGAGAGCGGGTCTGGGGGCCGCTAAGTTCCCAAAGTTCACATAGGGCGGCGGGTCGAGCCGAAGCTGGTCCCTCGGCCACGGGCGCAGGGCTGACGGAGCTGAAAGTCGTCATTGTCCGAGCATGGCATAGTGGAGCGTTGTAGGACAGGGACAAGTCCCTCGACTTCGTTCGGGACCAGCGGGCATAGCGGCGGCACGATGACGCCCGACTTGCCTCTTCCCGTCCTGCCGCTGGCGATCCAGGCAATCGACCTGTTCGGGATAGCGGTGTTCGCCGTATCGGGCGCGCTGCTGGCGGCCGAGCGCAAGCAGACCTTTGTCACGTTTCTATTCTTTGCGGTGGTGACCGGGGTCGGCGGGGGCACGCTGCGCGACCTACTGATCGGGGCGCCGGTGTTCTGGGTCCAGGGCAACGGCGTGCTGCTGATCTGCTTCGCTGCCGCAACCCTGGTGTGGCTTGCGAGCCGGCGCTGGTTCGCCGGGTCGGCGCTGTTGTGGTTCGATGCGGCGGGGCTCGGCGCCTATGCGACTTATGGCGCGGCGAAAGCGCTGGCGTTCGGTATTGCGCCGGTGCCCGCGTTCGCGATGGGGGTGCTGACCGCCTGCGCTGGCGGCATTATCCGTGACGTACTGGCGGGCGAGCCGTCGATCCTGATGCGGCCCGAGCTGTATGTCACCGCCGCGGCGCTGTCGTCGGGCCTGCTGGTCGGGATGGCGCTGCTGGGGCTTACCGGCTGGGCAGCGGCAGTGTTGGCGGCATTGGCAGGGTACGCCCTTCGCGGCCTGGCCATATCACGCGGGTGGAGCCTTCCGGCCTATCACCGGTGAATTCCTCGCAAAGCCAACGAGATAAGCAGGCTGCAACTCGTCGCCGCCTCCGCTAGGGGAAGGCCGATGGGCATGGCCTTTCCTTCCCCGGCGATCGAGGCCGACCTGCCGGTGCGCGCTAGACGGGTGAAGTCGCGGCGGCAGCGAATGGCGGGCCTCCTGGCGGCGCTGGCGCTCGAAGCCTTGGTGGTGCTGGCGCTGCTGACGCTCGGCTCCGGCCGATTTGCGGAGATGGCCAAGGAGGGCCAGCCGCTCAAGACCTTCGACCTTGCCGCGCCGAGCCCCGAGCCGGTGGTGGAAGCGGTGAAGACGCCCGAAACCAAGAAGGTGGTGACCGAAACCAAGCCGCAGCCGCAGGCCGTGAACGCGCCCGCAGTGCTCGCGCCCGACGTGCCTTCGCCGCAGCCGGCGAGCCCTGCCCCTCCACAGCCCTCGCCGCTGGTGGAGTTGTCGCGCGACGATCTGGCCTTGGCCGATCTTCGCTCACTGCCGTCGGTGCCCAAGGCCGTGAAGACCTATGGCCCCGCCGCGCCGAGCAGCGCGGCCGATACCCCGTTGGTCGATGGGACCGGGCCCAATGGCGAGAAGCTCTACGCCGCCGCCTGGCAGCGCGAACCGAGCGAGGCGGAGCTGCGCGGCTATCTGTCCACCGCGCAGCCCGGCTGGGGCATGATCGCCTGCCGCACGGTCGCGGGCTTCAAGGTCGACGATTGCGTGCCGGTGAGCGAATCGCGCGGCTCGCAACTCACCCGCGCCATGCTCGCAGCAGCTTGGCAGTTCCGGGTCCGGCCCCCGCGGATCGGCGGCCAGCTGCAAGTCGGTGAATGGGTGCGCATTCGCATCGACTATGGCGTGCGGCAGCGCGCGGCGTGGGAGAAGGCCCGGGACTGAGCTTATGTCCGCTTTCGAGCCATGGCGGACATTCGCTCGCGCCCATGATAGCTGGTGCCGATGCATCCGTTCCCTTCTGCCAACGCGCTCCAGTTCTTCATCGGAGACTCCATCGCACAGGTATGGCTCGGCCCTCACTCACTCCAGTTTAGATGATAGAGTTCGCGGCATCTGTTCGTTGGGCATCGTATCGAGCATGTCGAACCGGATAGCACCCTGTGGACTTACGATTGTCAGGACACGGAAGGTGAGCCGCTGGTCCTCCAACGGCTGCTTTAGCGTCCTATTGTCGCTGTCGAACGGGAAGATTTGCGGCTCACATTCAGAATAGATGACGGATCATCATTGACGGTCCTCTCCGACCTCGGGCCCTACGAGGCCGGTTACATCGACGCCCCAGAGATTGGCTTTACTACCGTCTTCTGAGTGATGGTCGCTTCTCACTCAAAGCAGACACTCCGCCCTGCGACGTTCGCAGGTTGATGCTGCGGGTGCGAACGGGCACAACCTCCTTCATGCACACCGACTTCTACCGCATCGAGCGGCTGCCGCCGTACGTATTCGCCGAAGTGAACGGGATGCGTGCGGCGATGCGGGCAGAAGGGCGTGATGTCATCGACCTTGGCATGGGCAATCCGGACAGCCCGCCACCGCCCCACGTGATCGCCAAGCTGGCGGAAGTCGCCGCCAAGCCCGACGCACACGGCTATTCGGCATCCAAGGGCATCCCGGGACTGAGGAAAGCACAGGCAGCTTATTACCAGCGCCGCTTCGGGGTCGATCTCGATCCCGACAGCGAGGTGATCGTGACCCTTGGTTCCAAGGAAGGGCTCGCCAACCTCGCGCAGGCGATCACCGCGCCGGGCGACGTTATCCTCGCACCCAACCCGTCCTATCCAATCCACAGCTTTGGTTTCATCATTGCCGGCGCTGCGATCCGCTCGATCCCCGCCGCACCGGGGGAAGAGTTCTTCGAGCGGCTGCGGATGGCGATGCGGTACACCGTGCCAAGGCCCAAGGTGCTGGTGATCGGCTATCCGTCGAACCCGACTGCTTATGTCGCGGATGTCGCCTTCTACGACAAGCTGGTCGCCTTTGCCCGCGAGCATGGGATCTGGATCATCTCGGACCTTGCCTATGCCGAGATCTATTTCGGTGACGTGGCCACCCCGTCGATCCTCGCTGTGGAGGGCGCCAAGGAGGTGGCGATCGAGTTCACTTCCATGAGCAAGACCTATTCGATGGCCGGTTGGCGGATTGGCTTTGCGGTCGGCAACCGGGAGCTCATCGCGGCGCTGACGCGGGTGAAGAGCTATCTCGATTATGGGGCCTTCACGCCGGTGCAGGCCGCAGCGGTGGCAGCGCTGAAGGGGCCGCAAGACTGCATCGCCGAGACCCGCGCCCTCTACAAACGACGGCGCGACGTGCTGGTGGAGAGCTTCGGCCGCGTCGGCTGGGACAACCCGGTGCCGCAGGCGAGCATGTTCGCCTGGGTGCCGATCCCCGAGCAGTTCAAGCAGCTCGGCAGCATGGAATTCGCCAAGCGGCTGCTTGCCGAAGCCGGGGTGGCGGTGGCGCCGGGCGTCGGCTTCGGCGAGGAAGGCGAAGGCTTCGTCCGTATCGCGCTGGTCGAGAATGAGCAGCGCCTTCGACAAGCCGCGCGGGCCGTGAAGAAATTGCTCAGAACCGCCTGAGCGAGCCTTTTGGCCGCTGGGGCGTTGAGGGGGCATGAAGAACAGCATCATCATGCTCTGCTCAGTCGCGCTGCTCGCCGGCTGCGCGACGCGAGGAAGCGTCGGCAACGGCGGAGCGGCCGTTGATCCCCTGTTGGCGCGGGGCGAGACGCCGGCTTGGCAACTGACCGCAACGCCCGCCCGAATCGTGTTCACGGTCGGTGGCGAGGCGCCCTTGGTGGACGAGCCCAATCCGAGCGGCACGGTTCCGAAGAACGGCCGCTTGCAAGGGCAGCGAATCCTAATCGACAGCCGGCTTCAGCCCTGCGCACTCGCATCGGGCACCACCACTCAATCGGTGCGTGTAACGGTGGACGGCCGCACCTATGAAGGCTGCGGGGGCGATCAGTCGAAGGGACTCAGCCTTGGCGCGGGAACCTGGACCGTGCTGTCGGTCAACGGCCGCCCGACCCCGCTCGACCGTCCGTTCTCCGCGCAGTTCGAGCGCGGACGGCTTAGCATGGTGCTCGGCTGCAACCGCCTCAACGCGCCTTATGCGCTGGCTGGACAGGTGATGAGCGTCGGCGCGGTCGCCAAGACCCGGATGGCCTGCGCCGACACGAGCTTCGAGGAAGCGGCCGAGAAGGCGCTTGCCCTCCCCTTCGATGTCGAGGCCATCGGCAGCGAGCAGCTGGTTCTCCGCAATGCGCTTGGCACGCTGAACATGGCGCGAGCGCGATCCTGAGCCGAACGGCTGCGTTTGACGGGACTCCCGCCCCGCTTCAGGAAGGCGCCATGCCGAAGATGCGCAAAAAGGCCGATCTGCCAAGCAAGCCGTGCGCGGCCTGCGGCCTGCCGTTCACGTGGCGCAAGAAATGGGAACGAGACTGGGATCAGGTGAAGTTCTGCTCTGATCGCTGCCGCTCGGCCGGGGCGGCGAAGGCATGACCTTGCCGATCACTCCCGACAGCGCTTCGGCGATTGCTCACATCATCGGGCAGGCGGTGGCGCCGGTGTTCCTGCTGGCTGGCATCGGAGCGTTCCTCAATACGCTGACTGGGCGGCTGGCACGGATTGTCGATCGCGGCCGGGCGATCGAGCCGCGGCTGCTCGAAAGCATTGGCGCCGAGCACGACCGGCTGGTGCGCGAGATCAACACGGTGGATCGTCGGATGCGGCTGATGAGCACGGCCATTACAGCCACGGTGGCAAGCGCCGTGCTGGTTTGCACGGTGGTGGTGCTCCTGTTCGCTGCCGCGCTGGTCGACCTTCACGCGGGCCAGACAATTGCCTCGCTGTTCATCGGCGCGATGGTCAGCCTCGCCGCGGGCTTCTTCATCTTTCTGATCGAGACACGGGTCGCCGCTCGCGCGATCCGGGTCCGGCCCTCGCTCCTCACCCACGAGGTTGACGAAGCGGCCGGCGACGAGTGAGCTAGATCGGGCGCGGCACTTCGGTGCCGGCGGTCTGCCATTGCTCAAGCCGACCGTTGCGGATCAGCCCGGCATGAAATGCATGGCCTTCGGGGTCGAGCACCAGCCAGGCCTCGGGCGCTTTTGCGATCAGGTAACCGCCCTGCCGCGTCAGCGGTCCGGCAGCCATCATCGCGTCGCGGTAGGCCTTGGCAGCGGAGCCCAGGCGGGCGTTGAGGTCGACGCTGATGGAGCTGTTCTCGATCAAACCGCTTTCCGATGGGCGGCGGCCGATCATGCCTTCGAGTGCCGACCAGTCGCCCGGCGCCTCCGCAATCTGGTTGAGCGCGGGGGTGTCCGCATTGTCCGCCCATTTTTCGTTGCTGGAACAGGCGGTGAGGGCAAAGACGGCGGCGAGCAGCGGTACGGCCAAGCGGATCATCATGGGACAACGCGCAGGCGGCGCAGAAGGTCGCCTCACCCTTTGTTGCCGGACCTCTCTGCCCCCGGTAGGGACGGTGCCCAGACGAACAGGAGGACTTTGTACCAGTGATTCAGGCATCCAACATTCTCGACCGCGTGCTGGTCCTCGAGATGGTGCGCGTCACCGAAGCCGCTGCCATTGCCGCCTCCAGCCTGATCGGCCGCGGCGATGAAAAGGCGGCGGATGCAGCGGCGGTGGAAGCCATGCGCGCAGCACTGAACGAGCTGCCGATGGACGGCACGGTGGTGATCGGCGAGGGCGAGCGCGACGAGGCGCCGATGCTGTATATCGGCGAGAAGGTCGGGTCGGAGCAGGGCAGCGGTCCCAAGATCGACATTGCGCTGGATCCGCTGGAAGGCACCACCATCACCGCCAAGGCCGGCCCCAACGCGCTTGCGGTGCTGGCAATCGCCGAAGCCGGGTGCCTGCTGAACGCGCCCGACGTCTATATGGAGAAGCTGGCGATCGGGCCGGGCTATGCGCCTGGCACTGTCAGCCTTGAGCGCTCGGCGACCGAAAACGTCGCGGCGCTGGCCAAGGCCAAGGGCGTTGCGCCGAACGAGATCATCGCCTGCGTCCTCGACCGTCCGCGCCACGCGGCGGTGATCGCCGAACTGCGCGCGATCGGCTGCGGCATCATGCTCATCCCGGACGGCGATGTCGCGGGCGTGATTGCCACCACCAATCCCGACACCACCGTCGACATCTACATGGGTTCGGGCGGGGCGCCGGAAGGCGTGTTGGCGGCTGCGGCGCTGCGCTGCGTCGGCGGGCAGATCGAAGGCAAGCTCCTGTTCCGCAACGACGACGAGCGCGGCCGCGCGCGCCGTTGGGGGATCGAAGACCTCGACCGCATCTACCGGCTGGAAGACATGGCCAAGGGCGACTGCATTTTTGCCGCGACTGGGGTCACCGACGGCTCGCTGCTGAAAGGCGTGAAGCGCCGCCGCGACCTCATCACCACCGAAAGCATCGTCATGCGCGCGTCGAGCGGCACGGTGCGGCGGATCGCGGGCGAGCATCGCAAGCCTGGTGCTTGAAGCCAAGCCGACCTGCTGTATCATGCAGGTATGACAGTGTGCGTGATCGAAAGCGGGAATGGGCCGGTGGCGATGGAAACGCTGCCGCCGCCCGCCGATCTTGCCGCCGTTCAGCTGGTCGAGCCCTCCTATGTGCAGGTGATCCGGGTTCGCACTTTCCTTGCCTGGTTGCCGCTGGTCATCGGGGCGGTGGTGCTGGACCGGCTGGTGCTCGCGAACACGCCGATCGGCGGGCTGCTGCTGGTGCTGGTGCCGGTGCTGGCCGTGCTGGCAACCGCGATGGCGCCTCCTCGCGTCTGGGCCCGGCTCGGCTATGCGCTGGAGCCGGCCATGCTGAGGGTCGTGCGCGGGTGGATGTTCCACACCGACACGTTGGTGCCGCTGGTGCGAGTACAGCATCTCGATGTTGCGCGCGGGCCGCTCGACAAGATGTTCGGCACTGCCACCCTCGCCATCCACACCGCTGGCACCCACAACAGCATTGTCAGCCTGCCCGGCCTGTCGCCGGACCGCGCAGGCGAGCTGGCAGCGGTAATCCGCACCCACATCAAGGCGGACCTCGACTGAGGTGAGCGGGCAGGCGCTGACCGCCGACGAGGCACCGGCTGAACGGCTTCACCCCCTTGCCCTGCTGAGCGGCGTGGGCCGTGCCATCCGCAACGTCGTCGGCGGCATCGCGGCAGGCGGCTTCCTCGCCGCCCAGGGCCGCCTCGGCATTGCTCTGATGATCTTTGCGGGTATTGCGGTGGTGACGCTCGGCGGGCTGTTCCTCCATTGGCGACGCTTCTCATTTCGGGTCGGCAGTGACGCGGTGCGGATCGACAGCGGCATTCTTAGCCGCAACCAGCGCACGATACCCTTCGACCGGGTCGCCGATGTCAGCATTGCGCAAGGTCCGCTTCAGCGCGTTTTCGGCATTGCCCGGGTGACGCTGGAGACGGGTGGATCGGCGGCAGGACAGGAAGAAGGCGTGCTGGACGGCATTGCGCTTCACCGGGCCGAAGCCTTGCGCGAGCATGTCCGTTCAATGCGGCTGGCGGCGCGTGGGGCGCCGGCGGTGGCGGAACTCGCGCCGGTCGTGCCGGCGGAGGACGCAACGCCGCTGTTCGCGATGGACCTGCGCCGGGTGCTGACGCTTGGCCTCTTCAACTTCAGCCTAGCGCTGTTCGCCGGCCTGTTCGGCGCCAGCCAGACGATCGGCGATGCGGTTGGCATTGACCCGTTCAAGCGCAAGTTTTGGCGCCCGATCCTGGAGCAGAGCGGGTGGGGCGACTGGCTGCTCAACCACCGGCTGGGCCTGGCGCTCGGCGGGCTGGTGGTGCTGGTGGTGGCCGGCATCGTCACCGGCCTTGTCCGCACGACCTTGCGCGAGTTCGGCTTCCGCCTCAACCGCACCGGCAACGGCTTTCGCCGCCGCCGCGGGCTCCTCACCAAGACTGACGTCTCGCTGCCTGCGCGGCGGATCCAGGCCGGGCTGATCGCCACCGGGCCCGTGCGCAGTCACTTCGGCTGGTGCACGCTCAAGGTATTGAGCCTCGCCGGCGAAGCGGGCGGCAAGCCTGGCGAGCAGGGCCGCGACAATCATGTGCTGGCGCCGCTCGCCACAGAGGACGAGATCGCCGGCATCGTATCAAGCATTGGCTTGGCCCTGCCTGACGGGCAAACCCGCTGGCAGCCGGTTGCGCGCGGCTATGTGACCAGCTTCCTGGCGGTGCTTGGCGCGCTTATGAGTGCGGCGGCGCTGGTCGGAACCACCATCCTTGCGGTGAAAGGCGCCGATGCGGTGACCTACCTAGTACCGCCGCTGCTCGCGTCAGCGGGCTTTGTCGCTGTCGGCGCGCTGCGCTGGTTCGAATGGCGGCACACGGCCTTTGCGAAAGAAGACGGGCGTCTCCTCATACGCAGCGGCTGGTGGTGCCGCCGCATGCTCCTCATCCCGTTGCGCAACGTGCAGAGCGTAACCTTGCGGGAGAGCAGCCTCAGCCGCTGGTTCGGCATCGCCGCCCTTGCGGTGGATGTCGCGGGCGGGAAGTCCGGCGGACAAATTGTCCCGGCATTACCGCGAGATCAGGCGAGTCTTCTGCGTTTGGAGCTGCTATCAGCGCAGCCATGAATGCGCTTGGGATTACACGGTCGCTGTCGGGTCAGGCTTGGCGCTGGCGGCGGCCGCAAGGCGACGAGAAGCTCGGCACGGCCCTGCTCGACGAACTGCTGCTCGGACGTGGGGTGAGCGTTGCCGAGCTCGATCGCTATCGTAACCCGACGCTGCGCGACCTGCTGCCCGACCCAAGCCTGTTCCGCGACATGGACGCCGCGGCCGAGCGGGTGGCGGCGGCCGTGGTGGCGCAAGAGACCATCGCCATCTTCGGCGATTATGACGTCGACGGGGCCACCAGCAGCGCCCTCCTCGTCCTCCTGCTGCGGCAGCTGGGCACGGACGCGATGGTCCACATCCCCGATCGGCAGGCGGAGGGCTATGGTCCCAACTTGCCCGCGTTGCTTGCCCTGAAAGAGCGCGGGGCGAGCCTGATCGTCACGGTGGATTGCGGCGCGCAGGCGTTCGAGCCGCTGGCTGGCGCGCGCGAGGCTGGGCTCGACGTGGTGGTGGTCGACCATCACCAATGCGCCGCCGCGCTTCCGCTGTGCCATGCCTTGGTCAATCCCAATCGCCTCGATGAGGGCGAGACAGGGATGAACCACGGTCATGTGGCGGCAGTCGGCATGGCATTCCTGCTCGGCGTCGCGCTGGTCCGGACGCTGCGCGGCCGCGGCTATTTCGTGAACCGACCCGAGCCGCGGGTGATGGAACTGCTGGACCTGGTGGCGCTCGGCACGGTGGCTGACGTCGCTAAGCTTCACGGCCTCAACCGCGCGTTCGTCACGCAGGGGCTGAAGGTGATGGCGGCGGGACGCAATGTCGGGCTCACCGCGCTGGCCGAAGCGGCGCGGCTCAAGGGCGCGCCGAGCTGCCGCGACTTAGGCTTTACGCTAGGTCCGCGGATCAACGCTGGCGGCCGGGTTGGCCGAGCGAACCTTGGCGTGCGACTGCTTACCACCACCGATCCCGAAGAAGCGCGAGCCATCGCGCAGGAACTGGACCAGCTAAACGAGGAGCGGCGCGGGATCGAGCAGGGTGTGCTCGACGACGCGATGACGCAGGCCGCAATGCGCGAGGGCGATCCGGTCATCACGGTCGCGGCGGAGGGCTGGCACCCGGGCGTGATCGGGATCGTCGCCGGGCGCCTCAAGGAACGCTTCGGCAAGCCGAGCTTCGTCATCGCGGTCGGCGAGAATGGAATGGGCAAGGGCTCCGGCCGCTCGATCAGCGGCGTCGATCTTGGCGCAGCGGTGCTGGCGGCGCGAGACGAAGGCCATGCAGTTGGCGGCGGCGGCCATGCGATGGCGGCAGGCGTGACCCTACCGTTGGGCGGGGTGCCCGCCTTCAGAGACTATCTCAGCGGCCGACTGGCAGACGATGTCGCCAAGGCCACCGCCAACCGCGCGCTGGTACTCGATACCATGTGCGCGCCGCGTGGGATCGGTGCTGGCTTGTGCGCTTCGCTCGACCAGGCTGGCCCCTATGGTGTTGGGTGGCCGCAGCCGCGCGTGGCAGCGGGCGAGGCGCGGCTGATGCGCGTCGGGGTGGTCGGCAACGGCCATGTCCGCGGGATCGCCTGCGGGGCAGATGGGGCGAGCTTCAAGTGGATCGCCTTTCGCGCCGCAGACACCGAATTAGGCCACGCCTTGTTGTCGATGCCGGGCGAGCGGAAGCTGTGGCTGGCCGGAACGGTTCACCGCGACAGCTGGAATGGTGGCGATGCGGCCGAACTGCACCTCGAAGACGCCGCACTCGCTTGACCCCTTGGCCGCCTTCACCTAGGGACCGCCTCGCCTCACCGATGGCCCCTTCGTCTAGTGGTTAGGACGCGGCCCTTTCACGGCTGAAACACGGGTTCGAGTCCCGTAGGGGTCACCACGCTGGCGCGAGCCTTCAGCGGCAGCTTGCTGGGCAGCGACACAGCACATCATCACTGGTCAGAACCGGCGCTCAGCACATTGTCAGGCACGAAAAAGCCCGGCGCCGTTCAGGCGCCGGGCTTTTTCTCGCGTCCGACGCCGCCCCTTATAGGGCGGCAATCAGATCAGGCGAACTGCGGCAGGTGGGTGGAACGGCGACGACGCATGGAGACGCCGACCGCACCGAAGCCCAGCAGCATAAGAGCCCAAGTGCCGGGCTCCGGAACCGCAGCGGCAACGCCGCCGACGCGAACCTGACGGAGATCAGCGACGCCGCTACCGTTGGTGTTGAAGGCGATGGACGTGATGGTGTCACCACCCGTCGCCGAGAAGCCGAAGAAGTTCTGGCCGTTGCTAATGTTGAACGTCTGGGCGACGCCATTCACGAAGATCGTCACGCTGCTCGTGTCCGAAGCGGCGTTGAACAGGTTAAACTCAGCCGAGGTGAAGGTACCACCACCAGTCAGGGCGATGGTCGCCTGGTCGAGCGGAGAACCATCAACGGCAACGAAGCGCGACTGCCCATTGGAAGAGCTGGTTGTGATCGGCTCGTTCGACGTCACGTTGACGGCGGTGTTGGTCTGGTTGGTGTTACCCATAACGGTGGTACCACTCATGGTCGTGTTCGCCAGCACGTTCTCTGCCGGCTGAACGAAGCCAGCACCCGCCCGAACGGTAATGGCGGCGGTAGCCGGCGACGCCACGGCGACGGCTAGACTCGAGGCAGCAGCAAGGGTCAATAGTTTCTTCATGGCAAGCTTCTCCGATACGCGACACGGGTTTGCGCAGAAGCAACCTTTGTCAGAGCGCACGACGCTCGCGTTAACCATTACGTTCCACGCAGCCGAGAAAAGTTAACGGCGTGGTAATTTTATCCTAATAAAGCTTAGCGGCAGCAGAATTCAGCCCTTCTTCGTGCGCCCATAGTTTGTCGAAGCGAACCATGCCGTCGTCGCCGAGGCAGGTTCCGCACTGCACCTCGGGGTTGGCCAGCCGGTGAACCGTGCCAAGGCTGATGTAGGTCGGTTTATTCTCGAGCAGCAGGAACGTCTTCTCGCCCGCCGTCACTTCGGCGATGTCGGTGACCACGACCCATTGTTCGGAGCGGTGATGGTGGATTTGGCAACAGCTTGGCGCCGGGGCGGACAGTGATCCGCTTGGTCTGGAAGCGCGCGTCGCGGTCGGTGATCTGTTAGGAGCCCCAGGGGCGATGCACCACGCTGGTAAGGTTGGCATTGGGATTGCCGGCTTCCTTCAGCGCCTTGACCAACGCCTCCACATCCTGCGCCCGGACGCTGACCAGCACCGCACCGTCGACCGCGGCCACCACCACATCACTGAGGCCAAGGGTCGCAACGGTGGTCTCGCCGCCGGCAATCACCAGCGAGCCGGTGGTGTCCACAGTCAGCGCATTCCTTGCAGCGAGTTACCGTCCGTATCGCGCGGCGCGCGGATCCAGATTTCGTTCCATGAGCCAAGGTCGGACCAGCGCATGTCGGCCAGCACCACCGCCACGTTGCGGGAGCGCTCCATCGCCGCATAGTCGACCGAGATCGTGCTGATCGCCGGCGCGTTGCTAGTTCTCCAGCGGCGAAAGAAGGGTCCGTCCTCATCCCGCCCTCGACGGCTGCCTTGGCCCAATCGGAAATGTCGGGTGCATGCGTTTCCAGCTCGGCGACCAAATCCTCGGCACGGAGCAGGAAAGCGTCGGCGTTCCAGAAGTAGTTGCCCGAGAGGAGAGAGGCTTCGGCCTTGTCGAGCGAAGGCCACTTAACGAATTCGACAACCGGCAGCGAGCCAGCCGGCTGGGCACGGCGGCATCAATCCGATGTAGCCATAGCCGATGTGCGATGAGGAGGACGGATCTCGAAGGTAAGAATCTTGCCGCGGCGCACATGGGCAGAGCTTGCCCGACGGCTTTTGTGGAAAGCCGGCTCATTGTCGCCCCCCTGCGGCTCACCCGCCATTCCGCCACCGCAAGCGCAGGCGCAGGCGCAGGCGCAGGCGCAGGCGCAGGCGCCGTGTTGCAGTCTTGCTGCTCAAGCTCAAGGATGATGCACTCCGGGTTGACTCCGGCGTCCTCCACCTGATCGCGGACATAGGGAAGGCCGGTCCTCTGCGGTGATGAGGACGGGCGCGTCAAGATTAGCGCCCGAGGCGCGGCCGAAAGTGTTATGCGATAGCGAGGGCGCCGTTGGAGCTGGCGAGCTGCCGGGAAACTGCGCGCGGCCGAGCGCTCACAGCCTTGTTCCCGACCCTCCGCATTGCGTCCCGGCCTAATCCGGGCAGGCTTGGGGTCAGCCGGAGCCTGCCTGATCTGGATCATGCTGCTTCTCTTAAGGCCAAGAGAACACTGGTCGCGCATCAAGAATGAATTAACCACACACTGCGCCAAATTGACCCAAGCCCCTCCCGGTTGCTTGGCCGCTCCATCCTGCTCTGATACGTCGGAAACTTAACGGCGCTTTAATTGTTTGATTTGGGAAATGAATGTGCGGAGGGCCAAGGTGCACAAAGTTAATGCCAGCAAAGCCCGCATATCGGTAGCTGCGGTCGTGTGCCTAGCCGCCATCGCCTCCGCTCCACTTGCGGTAAGCAGCCTCGGCTCGCGCGGCGTTGCCCTTCCAGGACTGAGCTCGGCTCAGCGTTTGATGGCGATGCTAGATGCCCGTTCACCGGGCGAGCGCGAGAAGGGCGCACTTACCAAGACCAAGAGCAATCAGCGTCTGGCGTTCGTTCCGCGTGAACGTGCCCTCGGTAAGGTGTTTCCGCCCAAGCCGTCGCCGGTCGAGCAGCTGGCGAGGGTTGTGGTCCCTACTCCTCCGGTTGCGCTCGTGCCGCCGATTGTTCCGGTAGCTCCGATCACGGCTCCGGCGATGGCTGACATTATCGCGCCGGGAAACCTGATCGCGAGCGCTCCAGTCGCGTTCGGCTCCGTGATCGGAGGCGGCGGAGGCGGTGGCGGTGGCGGCGGAGGCGGTGGCGGTTCGCCTCCGCCGACAAGTATCACGCCGCCCCCGACCTCAGTAACGAGCCCGGTTCCCGAACCCGGCACCTGGCTGATGATGCTGCTCGGCTTCGGCATGGTCGGCTCGACCATCTCGCGCCAGCGTCGGCGCACGACGCCGGCTGCAATCTGACAAACGCATGCGCTGGGTCGTGCTGACCTTGGCTGCTGCGGCAGGAGGGTTGTTTGCCTTCAGCGCCACTATGGGCGAGCAGCGATCGGCCCTGGAGGTCAAGGCCGTCGCGGCTCCCGCCGCCACGCGATTAGTTTCGCGTGACACCGATAAGCGCATCTATCTGGCACGGGAGGAACGGTTCGAAGCGTCGGCCGAAGGTGGGTTCAGGCAGGTGCCCCTCTCGATCCTACGGGTCGATCGGCGAATGCATTACGGCGACTTTGAGTGGGACGACACAGGCGTTCCGCTCGGGCCAGTCACCATCCGGGTCGACCTCAGGACCCAGCTGATGAGCGTGTTCCGGGCCGGTCACGAGATTGGCACCGCCGTAGCCCTCTACGGTGCGGACAGAAAGGAAACCCCGCTCGGTAACTTTCCGATTCTTTGGAAGGGCCGCAACCACCGCTCCAGCCTGTACGATGCACCGATGCCGTTCACGCTTCGACTTACCGGCGACGGTGTCGCGATCCACGGAAGCGATGTTCGTGCGGGCGCCGCCACTCATGGCTGCGTCGGCGTGCCAACCGAGTTTGCACGGTTGCTGTTCGAACAAACCCGCACCGGCGATGTCGTAAGTATTGTTAGGACCAGTCCTCAGGCCTGAAAGTCAGCGGAGACTTGCGGCCGATCCGTTCCACTTTGGCACAAACTGCGAGTTTGTCGGACGATCTGTGCACATTCCGCGGTGAGTCGATGCAACTACCCTTCACAGTGACCGATTCAGCAGGAACTTAAAAGGTTACCAGCCCGTTAACGAGCCGCGGTGGAAGAAGCTTTCTGCCGATCCATCTATCGCCTGTTAGGGGACTGTTTATGAAATCTCTAAAGTACGTCGTCGCAGCTGCGCTCGCAGCGTCAGCGCTCCCTGGAACTGCTGAAGCGGCTCAGATCGTCAGCTCGACCACGACTACGTCGGCTCTCGACGCGGGTGCCAACAACAGCTTCACGATCGGGTTTAGTGACTCAAACCTGGCCAATCCGTTCACCGAAGTTCTGACGTTCACGACCGACGTTGCCGGCATGCTGAACCTGCTTGTCAGCACTACTGGCTCTTCGGCTGATAATAACGTCACCTTCTCCAACATCTTCCTGACCGGTACCGGCCTGCCCAATCCGAACGGCGTGGCGCTTTCGCAGGTTCTGGCTGACCCGAATGATACCTTCGTGCGCAACATGCTTGCGGTTGGTCCGGGCACCTACACCCTGAACATCCAGGGAACTCCTGGCACTCAGAACGGTGCTCTTTCGGGCAACATCGCGTTCACCGCCGCGGCCGCTGTTCCCGAGCCGGGCACCTGGGCCCTGATGCTTGTTGGCTTTGGCGCTGTCGGTTTCTCGATGCGTCGCCGCCGCAGCGCGACGGCACACCTGTATCAGGCTGCATAAGCAGACCTGACACACGGCTGAAGAGAAAGGGTCCGGCTTCCAACCGGGCCCTTTTTCTTTGCTCCGGAAGCGGCGCTCCTTAGTAGACCGCCACTCGCCGCTTGAAGTGGGGCCGTCCTTGTGGCCACAACCCCCCCATGACCCTGCGCCTCGCCTACCTGACCAGCCAGTATCCTGCGACCTCGCACACCTTCATCCGCCGCGAAGTGAGCGCACTCCGCATTGCCGGACTCGATCTGCAAACCTTCAGCGTTCGTGCGCCGGGTACAGCCGAGCTCAAGAGCGCCATCGATCAGCGTGAGGCGGCGCAGACCTTCACGCTGCTTGGGCAATCGCCCGTTGCCTTCGCCCGCGCCCATCTCGGCGAGCTGTTGCAACGGCCAGGGCGTTATATCCGCACCCTGCTCCTCGCGCTGCGCCACCGGGCGCCCGGCGTAAAGCCCGCCCTGCTGTCGCTGGCGCACTTCACCGAGGCGATCCTGCTCGCGGCCGAGCTGCGCCGCCGCGGCATCGATCATCTCCACAACCATTTCGCCAACAGCGGCGCAACGGTCGGCCTGCTCGCGAGCCGCCAGGCGAACATTCGCTGGAGCTTTACCATACACGGCATCTCGGAATTCGATTACCCCGCCGGCCTGCTCCTCGGCGAGAAGATCACTGCGGCGAGCTTCATCGCCTGCGTCTCCTACTTCGGCCGTGCACAGGCCTATCGGCTGGTCGACAGCCAAGAGTGGGACAAGCTGACCGTAGTGCGCTGCGGGCTGGAGCTCGACCAGCTGCCCGAAGCGGAGCCCGGCGCGGAGACGCGCATGCGGATGATCCTGGTCGGCCGATTGTCGGCTGAGAAGGGCATCGCCGGTCTGCTAGAGGCTCTGGCCATGCTGGAGCCCGCGCAGCGCCCCGAACTCACGATCGTCGGTGACGGTCCCCTCCGCGCAGAACTCGACGCTTTGGTCGCACGGCTTGCGCTCGACGATAATGTCGCCTTTCTCGGCCGCTTGCCCGAAGCCGAAACCCTAGCCGCCATCGCTCGCAGCGACGCGCTCGTCCTGCCGAGCTTCATGGAAGGGCTGCCGATCGTTCTCATGGAAGCGATGGCCCTCGGCAAGCCGGTGATCGCCACCCGCGTGGCAGGCATTCCCGAACTTGTCAGCGACGGGGAGAACGGGCTGCTCTTCACTCCTTCCAACTGGCCCGAGCTTGCCGAGAAAATCGCCAGGCTTGCCACTGACCTTCTGCTGCAGCAGCGGCTTGGCACTGCCGGTCAGGCGACGATAGCGGCCAAGTTCGACATCAAACAGTCGGCGGAAATCCTTCTCCGCCTGTTCCACCAGGCCGCTCGGTCCGATCCCAGCTCTTTGGCGCCCCCGAACGCGCCAGTTTCAGATACATCGGGATCTTCCACAGCGGGTAGAGCGGCAGCTGAATCAATGCTGCAGGGCTGAGGAAGGCGCGCCCTTCACGCCACCAGGCGAGCAGCAGGACCAAGGCTGCGGCAAGCCCGACGGCGCCGAGCAGAGCAGCGGGAAGACACGACACGGTCCCTGTCCCTGCGAGCAGCAGAGTAAGCAGAAAGGCAGTTCCGGTCAGCAGCACGAGCAGCGCAAGCGGCGGCACCGTGAGGTCGAGCGCCGCGAGCAAGGTGCGCGGAGACTGACGCATCAGACCGTCGCGAAGCAGCCCCGGCACCGTTGCGCGCGCCAAGGCAAGATAGCCCCCTTCCCAGCGACTACGCTGACCAAGTGTCTGCGACTGGTCCGCGTGAGGCGACCAGACGACCGCCTCTGCGATCAGGCGCGGGTGCGTGCCCTTGCGGGCAAGCTCGATGCCGAGGCGGACGTCTTCGACGATGCTGGCGGTAGCGAGATCGGCCCGGCTGAACAGCGGCCAAGGCAGGCACATGCCAGTACCGGTCAGGTGAACGCTTCCCACCAGCCGCTGGAGTCCGCGCTGGCGGACGAGGTTCTTGATCAGAAAGGCGAAGCTCGAGACCTGCACCAGCGGTCCGGCGGCCGGAGCAGGCTCGAGGAGATTGATCGCCTGCGCCGGTGCAGCGATCATCTGGCAAGCACCGGCGAGGGCGTTGAGGCTTTTACGGTCGGTGCGGCAATCCGCATCGAGCACCATCACGCGGGCTGGCGGATTGGCGCTCAAATGGTCTCGGGCGAACGCCAAGGCAAAGCCCTTGCCGCGCCGGCTTGCATCGTGCCGATCCACGACGTCCACGCCCTTACCACGCGCCAGCTCGGCCGTTCGATCACTGCAGTTGTCGGCAATGACCAGAATGTCGAAGTCGGCCCCGGCCGCCGCTTTAAGTCCGGCCAGCGTGCGTCCGATAACCTGTTCTTCATTGTGAGCGGGGATGATAATGGTGGTTCGTCCGCCGCCTGCGGGCCAGTGTCTCGCCCTGCTGCGGGGAAGTCCGGCCGCCACCTCGGCTACGAATAACAGGTTGATGATGAGCAAGGGCGCAAGGACGACCAGAACGATAACGGTGACCATTCGACCCAGAACTCTCCGTTCGCAGGCCCTTGGTGGCGGCGATTGCCATCACTCCTGCATCAGACTAGCGTATTGGATCAATTTGGTTCTTCTGCCAACGCGGAATAGGGTCGGTAATCTGTGCTTCTTGTAAAGCAACAAGGGAAGGCGTCGTGGCTGTCCGGCTGGCAGCTGTCGCACCTCGTCCTGATTGCGGGTTTCCTGCTCTTCGTCCTGCCGCCGATGATCGAGGTGGCCCGGCTGAATTGGACGACCGAGCAAGGCGGCCACGGCCCGATCGTGCTCGCAACCGGCCTGTGGCTGCTGCACCGTGAATACCGCCAGATCCGGCACCTTGCGGTGCCTGGTAATAGGCTGCTCGGTTTCGGTGCGTTGGGGATCCTCGTGCCGCTCTACGTCGTTGCCGGCATCACCGGCATCCTCGAGTTGCAAGTCTTCTTCATGTACGCGGCTGTAGTCGCCGGCGCCTACTTGCTAGTCGGAGCGCGGGTGCTTCGGGCTTGCTGGTTCCCGGTTCTTTATCTCGCCTTCGCGCTACCGCCGCCCGACCAGATGGTTGCCGTGCTGACCCAGCCGGTGAAGATCGCCATTTCCAGCGCGGCGGTTAAATTCCTCTATGCCCTCGGCTATCCGATCGGCAGTTCGGGCGTGATGATTCAGATCGCGCAATTCGAACTGCTGGTGGCGGCTGCCTGCTCGGGGCTGAATTCGCTGCTCACTCTGTCGGCTATTTGCATGTTCTATGTGTACCTAAAGAACAAGGACAACAAGGGGCTGTTCATTGGCATGGCGCTTCTGGTTATCCCAATCGCGGTGCTGGCTAACTTCATCCGTGTGCTGATCCTCATTCTCATCACCTATTATGGGGGCGAGGCGGCCGCGCAAGGCTTCCTCCATGACTTCGCCGGCATCCTTACTTTCGCCGCTGCGCTGGCGACGCTGATGGCGATCGAAGCGCTGGTCACCAGCCGCCGCCGTCCGCGCGGCGTGAGGCCGGAGCGCGCGAATGGCTGAGGCACCACCAATGGCCGCTACCGGCGTCGGCCGCCGCCGCTTTCTCATCGGCGGGGCGCTTGCTGCCGGGTCGGCGGTAGCGTGGGCCCGCAAACCAACGCAGTCGATCGATTTCCTCGGCAAGCGCAAGCTTGAGGATATAATCCCTCAGGAGGTCGGGTCGTGGAAGTTCCTGACCAACAGTGGACTCGTGGTGCCGACTGAGGACGCGTTGTCCGCTGCGCTCTACTCGCAACTGCTGACCCGCGTGTACACGCGCGGCGACGAGCCACCGATTATGCTCCTGGTCGCGCAGAGCGCCGGTGAGAGCGGCTTCCTGCAGATTCACCGGCCGGAATATTGCTATCCTGCCGGTGGTTTCGAATTGTCGCCGATCGTGCCGGTGCCACTACGGGCCGGCAATGAGCGCATCACCGTCAATAGCCTCACCGCTACTCTTCCCGGACGGCCCGAGCAGATCGTCTACTGGACTCGCGTCGGAACCAAGATGCCACTCAGCTGGGCGCAGCAGCGCATGGCGGTGGCGATGGACAATCTACAAGGCATCATCCCCGATGCCGTATTGACCCGCGTCTCCACGGTCGATCCCAATCGTAACGCCGCAATGGCGCGCTTGGGAGATTTTTCCGCACGACTCGTTGCTCAAATGGCCGCGAGCCAGAACGTCCTTATCGCCGGCAGCTAGTCTGCGCGCGGCCAGCGGAATGGCTTGAGGAAATGATAAACGAACGCGAGCGTCGCCGCGATGGCGATGACTGCAAGGATGTGCTGTCCTTCGTTGCCGATGTAATTGGCGACCGCACAGCCCGCGCCCGCGGCGAGATACATCCACAAAGGATCATCAACGTCGTCGGTGCTTTCGCTGGTGGAGCGTTGCATGAAAAGAACGATCAGGCCGGCAAATATGCCGACTGTGATCCAGTCGTATGGCGTTTCCATTTGATACAGCTCCTCCGCCTGTCTGGCTTCGTCCTAGCATCGATGCTAGCCTCCAGAAACAGCAGTATTCGAGGTTCTTTTTCATGCACAAACGCTCTCTTGTCGCCCTTGCTCTCCTTGCGACACTCACGGCTTGCCAGAAGAAAGCGGAAGGCCAGACAGTTGCTGTCGTCAACAACGAGGAAATCACCGCTTCGGAGCTGAACGCCGAACTGGCGAATGCGAACATCCCCGACAGTGCGGACAAGAAGGCGATCACCAACCGCGTTCTGCAAGGCCTGGTTGAACGGCGCTTGCTTGCCGAGCAGGCGCGCAAGGATGGCATCGACAAATCGCCTGATTTCATTGCGCGGCAGCGGCGAATGAATGAGGAACTGCTGATTGGCATGCTGGCCAGCCGCTCGATGGACACCAGCAAGCTGCCGACGGACGCAGAGATTGCGGCATTCCAGGCCAAGCAGCCGCAGGCATTCGCCAATCGCGAGGTGTGGAAGCTTGAGCAGCTCCAGTATGACACGCCGCAGGACAAGGCGATCTCCGACCGGATCGTCGCCACCAAGACGCTCAACGAGCTCGCCGGCGTGTTGTCGACGGCGCGCATTCCCTTTCAGCGCGCTTCCAACCAGCTGGTGACCAGCGCCATTCCAGCGGAACTCTATCCGCAGCTGGCGCGCCTGCAGGGCGGCGAGCCGTTCATCGTTCCGGCCGGTGCAAAGTCAGTGGCGAGCTCGATCGTTTCGCGCGAGCCGGCGCCGCTCAGCGGCCCGCAGGCGCGGACCGAGGCGGTGAATGCAATGCGCCGCCTGAACAGCACCACGGCGCTGCAACAGCGGCTGAAGGACCTCAAGGCCTCGGCCAAGATCGAGTATAAGGAAGGCTTCGCACCGCCTCCGGGTGCTGCGACGCCAGTGCCAGCGAAGAAGTAAGAATTCAAGCAGCTCCAGATCTCGGAAGCGCGGGCGGCTTGATCAGCCGCCCCGCTTACCGGGCGGGTTCGCCGTAGCCCACCGCATAATAGCTCTCGACGCCATAGCCGTCGCTGAGCACACCGCCCTTGAACTTGTTAAGCACGACGCCGGCAAGCTTGCCGCGCCCAAGGGTGTCGACCGAATCCCTAATCTCGCGCTCGGTGGTGAGCCCCTCTTCCGACACCAGGATGTAGGCGTCGAGATACGCCATGGTAGCCACCGCATCGTCGTTGGCGAAGACGGGCGGGAGGTCGCAGATGAAGAAGTTGTCGGGATTGCTCCGGCGCATCGCCTGGAACATGCCGCGAGCGCGCGAGGAGGCGAGCAGCTCGGCCGAGTGGACCATCCCGCCTCGCGTCGGAATCACGGTCAGCGCCTCGCCATCGAGCAAGTAGGCTTCGAACCGCCCGCCATTTCCGAAATACTCGTTGAGGCCGTTGTCGGGCACGATCCCGAACTGTGCGCTCAGGGAGCCGCGGCGAAGGTCGAGGTCGACCGTGTAGGTGCGGATCTGCGGATCGCGGCTGAGGCTTGCGCTGATGTTGGCAGCGACGAACGACTTGCCGACGTTGGGCGTTGCCGAGACCACGCCGACCAGCCGCATGTTGTGACTGCGCTTCAGTTCGAGAAGCCGGCCGCGCACCAGGTTGAAGCTGCGCGAGCGCGGATCGATACTGTTGAAGCCGTAGATGCCGCCGGCCAGCGCCCGTTCGGGGCTCCAGCCAATCGCCTCAGGCGCGTCGAGGGCGTCGGCTACGAACTGGTCCGGCGCCGGATGACGGTCCGCGGCATCGCCGGGAAGCTGGTTGATCGGGCTATGCAAAGCGAGGACTCTTCTTCCGGAAAAAGGCGAAGCGCGAACGCTTCCGCTTGGCTCCGAGGAGCGGAACGACACCGAGGACCGGCAGACCGAGGCCTTCGATCTGCGATGGGCTGCGGAGCGGTCGGCGGAGGAACTCCACCGCAAAGGCAAGCAGCAGACCGACAATCAGGCCGAGGATAGCACCGCCGGCGATCAGCAGCGGACGATTGGGCGAGTAAGGCGTGTCGGGAAGGTTGGGCGGCTCGACCAGCGACAACCGTTCGGCGCGCTGTTCATTGGCAAGGCGAGCGCTGTTCTGCGCCTTGAGAAGGTCGTCGGCGACCTTGCGATATTGCTCGCGCAGGCCCGTCGCTTGGTTCTCGAGCTGCATCGCCTGTTCCATAATCGCCGGGGCACGGGCTGAACCCGCCAGCGCCGACTGGGTCCGGGCCATGGCCGCGGAGCGCGCACCCTGAAGCGAGGCAATCGCCTGGTTGTTGGCGGCAATCTGGCTGCGCAGCAGGCCGCTCTCGTCCTGCTGCGGGTTTGTGCGCGCCATTTGCTGCACGGCCCGCAACCGCTCACGCGCGGCGAGAACGTCGGGATGGTTATCGTTATAGAGCGACTGCGCCGCGGCCAGCGTTGCTTCGGCTTGGGCGACCGCCGGATCCTTCTTGGGAACGCGGTTGACCTGCCCCAGGAGCTCGCGGTTCTGGCTTTCGAGGCTGGCGATCTGACTCGAATAGCTGCCGAGGTCCATCATCGGCGGGGCGGTGGTTGCCAGCGCGGCGCCGTTGCGCGACTTAAGCGACGTCAGCTGGTTCTCAAGCGTGGAGATCTGCCCGCGCAGGCGATTGGCCTGATCCTCAAGGAAGCGGACGCTGAGGCGCGCCTGCTCAGACACGTCCTCATTGTCCTGCGACAGGAAGTCGTTGACGTAGCTTTGCAACACTTCCTGCGCTTGGCCGGGATCGGGATAGTCGAAGCTGATGTCGATTGCGATCGTGTCCGCCGTGCCGCCCGATGCACCGCCAAGATCATTGGTCTGCGCGCCGACAGTGGTCGCCTTGCGCATCTTGTCAACGATTTTGGACAAGGGCTTGGACTGGCGCTCGTCCGGGTACAGGTTGTTCTGTTCGATAAGCCGGATGAGGTCACCGCGGCTCAGCACCCGCTCGCGTATGCGGGCGATGCGCTGTTCGATGTCGCCGGCGGTCGGCGCCTCGACGACGCTCGTGGGCAGGTCCTGCGACTGCACCAGCAGGCTGGCGGTCGAGCGATACAGTGTCGGAAGAGCAAAGGCGGCTACCGTTGCCGCCAGTGTGATGGCGACGAATGGCCAGATGACCCAATTGCGGCGCTGCCACATGATCGTTGGCAGGTGGTTGAAGAACCACCCGAGCCCGCCGCCGCCTTGACCCGTTTCGACGTCATCCATCAGCGGACACTTCCAAAGCGATTACGGATGAAGAGGGAGGCGCCGAGGTCGGTCTTGGGATCGGGACCGGCATAGGTGAACTTGCGCGCGGAAAGATTCACGCCGGCCGACAGCCGCTGGCTGATCTTGCGATCGAACGAACCGGCGACCGAATAGAAATTCTGCCGTTCGGTTGCGACTTCGGGAACCGCTTCGGTGGTCACGAACGAAACCGTCGCCTGGACTTGGTCGCGGGCGCTTAGGCGGCGCGAATAGTCACCGATCAGGCTGGAGGTGGTCGGCGCAGTGCCGATGGCAGCACTTTGCGTGCGCCGTGCGATGCGACCACAGAAGCGCTCATATTCCAGATCCCGGCAGATGGAAGCATCAAAGGCGAGATCGGTCGAGGTTCGATCGATACCGGGCGCGCCGTAATTGCGCTCGGTGCGGACGAACCCGATGGCGCCACCAATCTGAGTTTGCTGGTTCAAACGTAGATCGGCGGTGACCTGCGGTCCGTACGAGGTGATCGCGCGGCCTTGAGTGTAGTCTGACCGGCTGCCGATGAATCTTACGCCGGCCGAAAAGCGCTCATTGATCTGACGCCGCCAGGCGACCGAGGTGTCGTATAGATTGTAGTCGAGGAGGTCGCTGCTCGCAGTGGCGCCGCCTTTGAACCAGGCGCGCTGCGCTCCGACCGAGAAATCAAGGCTGTCGCGCGGCGAAACAACGAAACTGGCCCCACCCCGTCCGAACACCCGATACTGGCGCTGCGACAGCGCAACGAGATCGGGACTGCCCACAACCACCGAAGTAGCGGGAATCACGGGATCGGCGGGAATGGTGTAGCCGGGCGCACCAAAGAACCGCGAGCTCAGCTGATTGCCATAGTCGGCGCTGAACCCGACGCTACCGAAGACGCGCGCCTTTTCGCTGACCTGCGTCGTATTGGTCGCGTCAAGGCTCAGCAGTTGCCGGTTGCCGAGCTTGCGGAAATAGGACGTGTTCTCAACGTAGGCCGAGACGCTGGATGCGCTTCTTTCGGTGCTCCAGCCGTGAAAGCCATAGGCCGAGATCCGCCCAAAGCCGCTGCTTCGGCTGTCGAGCCGGAGATCGGGATTGGTCGAGAAGCCCAGCCCTGCCTGCAGGTCGAGGTATGTCTCGTCTGGTCGGCTCGACGCCTGTTCTTGCCCCTGCTCCTGCGCAGGCGCCTGGACGGCGAGCGGCAGCAGGCTTGCACCTGCCAGCGCTTGCAGCAGGGTTGGGCAGCGCATCACGGCACCACCAGAGTGTCGCCGCTCAGGATTTGCGGTATGTCGTTGGTGTTCAAGCGCCCTCCGCTTCCCCGTAGCGCGTCCACTACTCGCACACGGATGGTCAATAGATTGTCACCAGATTTGCGAATGATGCGAATATTGCTGAGGTCAGCAAATTCGTTAGTGCCGCCGGCAATGCTCAGCGCCTCCAGCGCGTTGACATAGCGGCCCGGTGTGAAAGTACCTGGAGCTCTTACCTTGCCGACCACGGAAAATTGGAAACCGCTGGGATTCTTCACCGACACTGTGACCTGCGGTACCTGGCCGCGATATTGCGGCTGGAGCCCGGCCGTGATGATCCGCTCCAGCTCGGAGGGAAGCCGGCCGGCGGCCACCACCTGCCCGACCAACGGAAAGGCAAAGGTGCCGTCGGGAAGGACACGAACGCTGCGCTGGAGGCGCTCGTCGCCCCACACCAGCACGTCCAGTTCATCGCCGGGATTGATCCGGTATGCGACGCCTGCCGGAGCGGCCGAGCTCGCCTGCTGCGCGCTCGCTACAGTGCCGACGCCACCGAACAGGGTGAGGATCAGCAAGGCGAGAAAGATGTTAAAGCGGGCCATGTTACTCCTGCTCGATACGGTATATCTGACGACAGCTTAGTGTTCTAGGTCGACCCTTCTGGTCACAATCCGCTCAAAGGTCTAGTCGAACACCTTCATGAACCACAAGAAGAGGTTGAGCAGCATACTGCTCCCTACCCTCCTGATCGCTTCCCTTGGCGCCTGCGACAATCGGCAGGAGCGAGCACAGGCTGCGTACTCAGAGTATCAAGCAGCTGTGGTTAACGGAGACTTGCGCGAAGCTCGCCGTGCGCTTGGCGCCTTGGTAGCGGCCGACGATTCTAACGCCAGTTACTGGATCGAGCTCGCAAAGGTTTCGTTGCAGCTGGCCGATTATAGCGGGGCCTATGACGCGTTCCAGCGTGCCCATGAGCTCGATCGTGGCAATGTCGAGGTGCTGACGGCAATGACCCAGTTGGCGCTTCGCTCGGGCAATCTCGACCTTGCGGCGGAGAATGCCAAGCAGCTTGAACTGGTGGCCCCATCCAATCCTGCGGTGCCGCTTACCAATGGATATGTCGCGCTGCGGCGCGGCGATTTCGCTGACGCAGAGCGGCAGGTCGCTGCCCTGGAAGCGCTTTCCCCCTATGGCGGGAGCGGCAAGGTGCTCCAGTCACGAATCATGATGGCGCAAGGCAAAGTGGATGCCGCCGTCGGCCTACTCCGTAAACAAATTCAGCAGCAGCCCTCCGATGCGGAAAGCCTGCGGGCGCTGGCCAGCATCTACGAACTGCGCGAACAATGGCGAGATGCGGCGGGCGTGCTGCAATCCTATCTCGGCTATGTGCCCAACGACGCAACGGCACGGGTGAGACTGGTCGAGGCCGAGCTTCGCTCGCAGCAGGTCGAGCCGGCCGCCACTGTGACCCTTGCGGGGATCGGCAAGGACGATGTCGACAAGCTGCTCGCGCCCTGGCTTGAAGTGGGCAAGCAGGACCTGATTGCCGACCGGCTATTTGCTTGGGCCCGAACCGCCGATGTCGGCCGGCGGATTGCCGCGGCCCGTTTCCTCGCTTTGACGTCCAACCCTGCCCGAGTTCTGGAACTGCTCTCCAGTGAGGCAAGCTTGCCGGTCAAGGCGGCGAACGTCATCCCGAATGCGCTTTATGGCGCAGCACTGGTGCAGTCCGGCCGCGAGCAGGAGGGTTCGGAGCGGCTGGACGCCGTGCTGAAGCTAGACGGGACGAATCGCGAGGCGCTCCGGGTCCGGGCGATGCTGCGCAGCAAGACAGGCAACCACAAGCAGGCGATTGAGGATGCCCAGAAGCTGGTTGCGGCCGACCAGGATTCGGCGAGCGGGCGCCTGCTCCTTGCCCGGATCTATGGCGCGGCGGGTGACGCGAACAACATGCGACGGACGTTGTGGGATGGGTTTCATCAGGTCAGCGATAATCGAGTGATTTTTGATGCTTTGATGCCACTTGTTGCAAAATCGGACGGCCCACAGGCCGCAGCGCGACTTTCGCAAGAGTTTTACGATAAGCGTAACCAGCAATTGACCCGGAGTTTCGCGTGATCGCCCCGTCCAGCGAGGACATTTTGTTGGAAGAAAGTGCCCCACCCCCGGCGGCGCCTCCGCGACGCGCGCCGCAATCGCCGATGGCGACCACGCGCTACACGTCGAACATCGTGGGGCCGATGCTCTTCCTGCGCGACATGCTGAGCTTCCTGCTCGCGCTTCCCATTGCGCTGCTCATCTATGAGTGGCTGCTTGGCCAGTCCCTGGTGCCTTCCGTTCACTTCTTTGCCGTCACGGCCATGCTCGGGAGCTTCATCCTGCTCCGGGTGTCCAAGGACAGCTACCTCCAGAATCTCTTCACCCTGAACGAGCGCGGCGACAGCGCGGTGTTCGACGCTCTGCTGGCGGGCCTGGTCGCGACGGCTTTGGTGTTCCTCTCGGGCATGGTGGAGAATTTCTCGCGCGGCCTCAGCGTGCTCTATGTGGCGGCAACGCTCACTTTCCTCGCCATGTCGCGCTGGCCGTTTCACCGTTTGCTCGACCGCATGGCGAACCGCGGAGTCATTGGACAGCGCATCGCCTTCTACGGTGCCGATCCGGGCTCCATCGAAGCCATCCAGAAGGTGTTGGCGGCGAGCGACCTGTCGCACCTTCACTTCGTCGGTGTGGCGGATGATCGGCCCAAGCTGCCGGACGTGCCAGGCCTGCGCTTCATCGGCGGCAGCGATGAGCTTGCAACCATGGCGCGGCGCGGCGAGGTGGACCAGGTGCTGATCAGCGTCCGCAACCTCCCGCCCGCTCGCCTGCACGAGATCATGGAGCGGCTGAATTCGGTTTGCGTCGATATTTCGCTCATCCCCGATCAGGCGATCGACCTTGCCCCCGACTACCGGGTGCGCCTGATCGGCACCTTGCCGGTCCTGACCGTGTGGCAGCGTCCGTGGCGGGACGTCAGCGGGATGCTGAAGCGTACGTAGGACGTGATCCTGGCGCTGCTCGCGCTAATCGCGATCTCACCGATCATGCTGATCTCCGCCCTGCTGATCCGGCTGACCAGCGCCGGCCCGGTGTTGTTCGTGCAGCCACGAGTGGGCTTCAACAACGAGGTCATCCACGTCCTCAAGTTCCGCTCGATGTATGCCCAGCAGACTGACCTCGTCGGCTTGCAGACGACCACCAAAGCCGATCCGCGAGTGACGCCGGTGGGCAAGATCCTGCGCCGGCTCAGCATCGACGAATTGCCGCAGCTGCTGAACGTGCTGCGTGGCGACATGTCGATGGTCGGGCCCCGCCCGCACGCGACCCACATGCGGGTCGGCGACCTGTTCTACCAGGAAGCGGTCAAGGGCTATGCCGGCCGCCACCGGGTCAAGCCGGGCATCACCGGCCTTGCCCAGGTGAAGGGGCTGCGGGGCGAGATCCGCACCCTCGATCGGGCCAAGCGGCGGGTCGAACTCGACCAGCAATACATCAACCAATGGTCGGTCTGGCTCGATCTCTGGATCCTCCTGCTCACCGTTCGCGCAGTTTTCCTCGATGCCGATGCCTACTGAGCGCGTCCCCTTTGTCGGCGTTGGCTTTGATCTGTTGACGATGGACGAGGTGCTGGCTCGCCTCTCCGCCGTTACCTTGAATACGCCCTATGGCTATGTGGTCACGCCCAATGTCGACCATGTGGTGCGGCTGGACGATGCGGCGCAGGCGGCCGAGCTGGCGCCCCTCTACGAAGGTGCCGACCTCAGCCTGTGCGACAGCCGAATCATCGCGCATCTGGCCCGCGTAAAAGGGCTGTCGCTACCGGTTGTGCCCGGCAGTGACCTGACGCCAACCCTGTTCCGCAGCGTCATAAAGCCTGGCGACCGAATCGCCATTGTTGGCGGAGACCGGGACATGGTGGCGGATCTTGGCCGGCGCTATCCCGACGTCGAGCTCGTCCACTGCGAGCCGCCGATGGGCCTCCGCCGCAACGCCGCGGCGCGCGAAGAGGCCGCTCGCTTCATTGCGGAGGCCTACGCCCGCTTCACCCTCATCGCCGTCGGCTCGCCTCAGCAGGAAATGATTGCCGGGGCAGTTCGCGCCTTCCCGCAGGCGACCGGTATGGCGCTGTGCATCGGCGCCTCGCTAGATTTCATCACCGAGCGGCAACGCCGGGCACCAAAGCTCATGCAGAAGCTTAGCATCGAGTGGATACACCGCCTCGCCTCCGATCCCAAGCGGATGTGGCGGCGCTATCTGGTGAATGGGCCGCGCATCTTCGTGCTTGCTGCCCGCCACCGCCGGGACGCTGCGGCCAGTTGATCGAGACCATCACCCTTACCGGCGCGCGGCATCTGACATTGCCGGGTGCGCCCTCCGGTCGCGCCGCGGCACGCAAGCGCGGCCGGCTGATCGCGGCCGCCCTGCTCGGGCTGTTGCTGCTCGCCGCAGCGGCGCTCGGCGGAGTGTATGCCTATCGCAATCAGCAAACCCCCAGCGACGGCGGTACGAGCACGAAATCTGCAGTCGCGGGCGCCGCTGCCATCCCGGAGCTTCCTCCGCCTGACCTCTATCGCCCACTCACCCCCGAGGAAGCGCAGAAGCTCAATGCCGAGCGGCCGGTGGAAGCGGTGGCGGCGAACCCCGCCGCACCCTTTAAGCTGCGCGCCGACGAGATCAGCCGCCTGCGTGCGATCGATTGCCTGACTCAGGCCATCTATTACGAAGCCGCGTCCGAGGGCGTGGATGGCGGCCGCGCCGTGGCGCAAGTAGTGCTCAACCGGGTTCGCCACGGTGGCTATCCGAACAGCGTGTGCGGCGTCGTCTACCAGGGGAGCCAGCGCGCGACCGGCTGCCAGTTCACGTTCACCTGCGACGGGTCGCTGGCGCGCACGCCGGTGGCCTATCTGTGGTCTCGCTCACGCCTGATCGCGAGCGAGGCGCTGGCCGGCAGGATCTTCGCCCCGGTCGGCTATTCTACCCATTATCACGCCGACTACGTCGTTCCCTACTGGGCAGCGTCACTGGACAAGATAGCGGTGGTCGGACGCCATATCTTCTACAATTTCCGCGGGGCCGCCGGAGCCAGAGGTGCCTTTCGGCAGGGCTATGCCGGGTACGAACCGGCGATGCAGTTGCCTGCTTCCGAGGTGATCGGCGAAAGCCTCGACACGCTCGAGAATGTCACCAGCCCCACCGAGCTGCCGCCCGAGATCCAGGTTGAGGAAGACCGCATCGAGGCTCTCGCCCCTGCCCAGCAGCTCAAGCCGCAGGAGACCAGCCCGCTGGAAGCCGACCTCGCGCGTGGCCAGCTGGTCCTTGGCGAGACCGAGCCGTCGAGGAGCGGCAGGCCCAAGCCGGCCCCCATGGACGAGTGCAGAAACGGCGGCGTGCAGCAGGTGCGCGCGATCGAGTCCACGGTTACGAGGGTCGGCACAGAGAAGGCTAGCTGCTGAACAGTCCTTCCAACTTGCTGGGCCAAGCGGCTCACCTACGGTCGTCAACTCAGAGGCGCGAGCAGGATTGGAGTTCTCTCCAAATCTTTCAGCTTTAATCGGTCTGAGAGCTAAGCTTTCCATGGCTTAGCGCTAAACAGCCGCGTGCCGCCGTTGGCGATGTACCGACCCTATCAACTCCCCCGCGCCGCTTAAGGCCTAGCTCCGGTGGATCTGTGTAGGGAGAACAGCTGTCTTTCTCATTGCTGCATCGCTTCGCCATATGGTAACTTTCAGAAATGTTCGACGAGTACCAGCGCATCCGCATTATCAATCTTCCGGAGCGGACCGACCGGCGAAGAGAGATGATGGCAGAACTGGAGAGGGCGGGACTACAGGACGACCCCCGCATCGCCTTCACCGACGCTTGCAGGCCGGATCTTTCCGCGCCGTGGCGCAGTAATGGCGAGCGCGGCTGTTTCCTCAGCCATCTTTCCATACTCAATGAGGCGGCCAGTGCAGGTGAAAGCGTCCTTATTCTCGAAGATGATTGTGATTTCACTCGTCACGCCGCTTCAAGCCGTGATCAGTCCGATCTGCTGTGGGGAGGCTACACCCTCTTTCCGAACTACATCGTGGGGAGCCACTGCATGGGCCTTTCGGCTGACACGGCCAAGCGCTGTGCTGCCTACTTCAGGGCATTGCTCGATCATCCTATGCCGCCACCGGTCGATGGCGCCTATGCTTGGTTCTGTCGAGATAACGCGGACATTCGGGTGAACGCCTGCGACCCCATGATTGCGGTTCAGCGACCCTCCTTCTCGGATATTGCGGGGCGTCGAGGTCTCGATCACTTTGCAGGAGCTCGCCTGCTTGTGGAACCCCTTCGGCAAGCCAAGCGAATTCTTAAGCGCCGCAAGACGGCGGGCGGTCCTTTCGAGCCGCTCCGAGCACGGCTTCGGGAAGAATTGCGATCTCTCATGACAGGTGCCCCGTAGCCAAGTGCACTCCTGTCAGTTTGAAGATAGCTACCACGCCTACGCCAAGCCCATCGACTCATCTACTGTGCAGAGCTGCATACTTAAGGGCTGATTGTCCTACGGGCTGATTGTTTGCGAACAGCCAATACTAAGGTTTAGCAGCTCACTGGCACGGCGGCGGTATCACTTGTCACGCCTCAGCAAACGTGTGCACTCGAGATAGAGCGGGTGGTCAAGCCTCATGAGCAGGATCACCCATCCGAGAGCGCCGAGTGCAATGGCGGAAGCGAGGTGCAACAGAGGCGTCGCGGGCGACCAGTCTGACCAGGCCATGAGAAGGAACGCAGGCAGCACGGCGACTAACGTAACCACTAACGCTTCCAGATATGTTCTGCGCAGCTCTCCCGAAGCACCGCCGACCAGTTCGACCATTGGTTTACGATATAGCAGAAAGGCGAACGCAGCCTCGGCCACCCTTGCGGCTGCGGCCACCGTCAGGCTGATCATCGCGCCTGCGGCAAAGGCAGTGTAGCCGAACAGAGCGCGGAAGATCTCGATCCGGACCTGCTGCTGGGTACGACGGCGAAGGATGAAGATCTCGGCAGTCATCCCGATCGCTACAGTGATGGCGGAGGCGATCATCAGTAGGCTCAACGGGGTCGCCGCGGCCTGCCACTTGGCGCCGTAGAGGGTAAGAATGACCGGCTGCGCCAGCACCGCGATCCCGATCATCATCGGCCACAGGATGCCGAGCAGCAGCCGCATGAAGCGAAGGTAGGTCTCATGGATCTCGCCTCCCTCGCGAAGCTGTCCCGACAGCCGGCTGAAGACGACATTGCTCCCCGCCCCGAACACGGTGCTATAGAGCGAAACCGGCAAGGTGGCGGCACGCGTATAAAAGCCAAGGCTGGTCAGACCGAGGAGTGAGCCCAGCGTCATCTCGCCGGCCCGCGTGTTCAACTGCGTGATTCCGCTGATGCCCATCATTTGCGTGCCGAAGTGGAGGATGGCCCGGACACCGGTGAAGCGGAGCCTCCAAACATCCGGCCGCCACACCGCGATGTTGAAGCCGATAACGGTGGCCAGCCAGGCGAGGACTTGGGCCCAGGCGAAGCTCATGTAGGCGAAGCCAAGCCAAGCAAGCGTGACGGTCACTGCGGCCATTACCACCGCCCGCACCAGGGCCATAATCGCGATGACCCCGAAACGCATGTCCCTGGCGCAAAGTGCGGCCGGAACGAACTCAAACATCGCGAACAGCGGGAAGAGGGCGAACACCACCAGAAACCGACCCACCTCGGAGGAGCCGAACAGGCGGCCGGCCGCCAGCGCACCGACTAGGATGGAACCGACATAAACAAGGCTCATCAGCACGTTAACAGTAAAAACAGAGCGTAGCAGCTCCCGGGTGAGCTCGGCCTCGCGCATCAGATATTTGGCCAGCCCGAACTGCATCAGCACGTTGATAATGGTGGTCACCGCGCCGGCCATGGCGAAGATGCCGAAGTCGCGCGGGCTCACGATCCGCGCTACGACAATAGTCGAAGCGAAGGTAATAAAGAAAGCCAGCGCCTGCGACAGGTAAGTCCAGGCTAAGGAAACGCGAACGGACATAGTGCCTGACGGTCGGGCGTTGAACAAGCGGCATGCATTAGAGACATCTGGGTTGGGCGCAAACAACGAGCCGGCCTAACACCCCAATGAGCTTGCATCTCATCGGCAGGTGGTGCTCTCTCCCGCCATGAGCAGGGTCAGAGAAAAGATCATCAGGGCCAGCATTGCGGCGCTGATCGGTAGCCTTGAGTGGCTCCAGCGAAGAAGCGGAAGCCAGACCACTTACCAGGTCAATGCGGACGGAGTTGCGGCCCTGTTTGAGGGATCATGGTTCATCTACCATCCGCATAAGTTCGGCGCGACCGGTAACATCGATTTCGCACCTGATGCCGAGAATGCAACGCGGGCGATGCTCTTTCGCCTATTGAAGGGCGACGAGGTGTTTTATGATATTGGGGCGCATGGAGGAGTGTACACCGTCACTCTGCGCAGCCGCTTTCCTCAACTGGTTGTGCACTCGTTCGAGCCCCAGCCCGAGGATCTTTTGGCCAACCTCAAACTGAATCGCCTCAATACGGATCAGGTGCACGAATTGGCGCTGGGTTCGGAGAATGGCATGGTCAAGATGACCGTGAACAAGCGCTCCAGCAATCACATCGCAGAAGATGGCGAGCGCCTGGTTCGCGTCGCTCGTGTCGATGACCTTAGAGCCGAGCTCGGGCTACCCGCGCCCGACTGGATCAAGATTGACGTTGAGGGTTTTGAATTGCCCGCTCTGAAGGGCGCCGAGCGCACGCTGCGCGAGTCAAAGCCGGTTATTATCTGCGAGATTAACCACGTTCACGGACGCTTCGGGACCCGGGTCACAGACTTGGTCGAAATGCTCGCCTCCCAAGGATACAAGATGCACCGTCTCGTGGAAAAACGGCTTGAGCCGGTCGGACGTATCCGCAGCATGTCGGACCTCGGTTATTCGGCGGATTGGAATTTCTGGTTCGTGCCTGACAGATACACGGACGATTATATCGCAGTGAACTGGAACGATCACGAACACTATTCGAGAGGATGAGCAATAGCAGCCGAATTACGTTTCGTGGTGGTTGGCGCGCGATGAGCATTCTGCTGGTGCTCACTTGGCACTTGCTTCCGCTTGGACCCAGCAGACTGCAGCTGAACTTCGTCGCCGGGCTGCCGGCATGGCGGTCTTCTTCTGCCTTACCGGCTTTCTGATCGTGACCTTCCTGCATGCCGGGATGCAGGTCGGTGAGTTCCTGAAGAAGCGCCTGGCCAGGATCGTTTCGCTTGTCTGGTTGGCCATGATCGTCCTTGTGCTGTGGCAGGGTACCAGCACGGAAGAGATCGCTCGCAACTTGCTGTTCGTCAGCAACCTTCCGCCGGGGGACCTTTATGCATCTCTGGTCGATGTGTCTCGAGATGCAATTGTACCTGCTTGCAGCCTTGCTCGCTTGGTTGGTGGGCGCCGCGCCATGTGGCGGTGCCGCTACCGTGCTTAAACCGTGACCGGGCTTAGGATTGCCGATGGTGAGACGATCAGCATCGTCACCTGGCACCGTGTCGACGAGATTCTGGCGGGCGGCACGCTTGCCCTGCTCTACGCGCACGGCCGCCTTCACTGGCGCCGTTAGTACCCGCTCTGGCTGGCGGTGCTGGTCTTTCTGTTATGCAGCCATCCGAACAGGGGCTTCTTGCAATACCTGCGTCCCTATTCCGCCGCCGCGATGGTCGGCACGTCGCTCGCGACAGTGCCGGCGCTGGCACGACAGCTGTTGGAGTCCGCGCCGATGGCCCATGTCGCAAGGTTCTCCTGCGCGCTGTACGTCATCCACGCGATCCTCGCGGGCATGTGGCTGGGGACGAGAGAAACGCTCGAGAAATATTTGGAGCGGCCATTGCTCTTTGCGGCGACCTTTGCCCTTGCACACCTGTCCACACGCTATCTCGAGACGCCCATTCTGAAGCTGGCACGCGGCACGCGCGCGGACCGGGGCCAGCCGCTTACGCAAGGCTTACGCCTTCGGGCGTGTCGCCCAAAGCCGGCGGGACCGTCGCAGACCTGCGCTTGCGCAAGGCGCCCCCTAGGGGCGCCTTGTAGCGGCTGCGCATGCCGACAATCAGGCCGAGCGAGCCTGCAAACACATATTGCACGGGCGAGATCACGAACATCCATTCGACGAGCCCGTGGAGTGCAATGGCGACAAGCCCCGCGCCCACACCGACCAGCAATTCGCTTCCTACTCGGTCGCGAAAGCGAAAGGCTGTGTTGAAGGCGTAGAAGATGGCCGAGCACAGCAGCAGCACGAGGGCGATCACACCGGGGTATCCGCTCTCCGCCCCCACCAGCAGGTAGCTGTTGTGCACGTGCGCGGAGCGATTGCCGGAGGACCAGTTCACGCCTGCTCGGGTCGAATAGCCTTCGGTGTTCGCGACAAAGACGTAGTGATTGGGACCGATTCCCAGCGGATAAGCCGAGATGATCGACTTGGCGGCCCGCTCAAAAGCGACCCGCTCCATGTCCTCGCTGAGGAAGGTCGTGTTCTGTGCTGCGAAGCGTCGCTCCAATGCCGCTTGCGCCAGCGGAAAACTTGCAGCCAGGATGACGACCGCCGCCACACCGATTGCGGCCTTGCGGCCGGTGAAGCGCAAGCCAATCGACAGCAGGAGAGTGACGAGAAGTCCGAAACCGGCCAATGCGATTGTCGCCCTCGACGCGGTCAGTGCAACCACGATCAAACCAGCGATCACACCGACCAGCGCCCGGCCCGGCCAACGCACGGCCAGGAACATGGCGAAGGCGGGCATCAGCGCCATGTGCGACACGAAGCCAAGTAGATTCTGGTGGCCAAGCGAGCCGCCGGTCTGAAGAGCACCGTTCGCACGAGCCCAGATGGCATACCCCGCCTGCACCGAAAGACCTAGGATAAGGCCGGTGAGCAGCGCCCGTTCGCCGCGCTCCATCTCCGCCACCCGGGCTGCGGCAAGGAAGACGAGGAACACGCGCAGCAACTGCACGACGTATGACATGGCGAGGTTCGGGAACCTTGCCTGCATGACCGACAGGAAGGTCACGAAGATGTAGGCGAGGAAGGGAAGCAGCAGGACCATCCTGGGCCAGCGCTTCCGCGTCCCGAAGATAATGCCAAAGGCCACTGCATCAAGCATGGTGACCTGCCAACCCTTGACATAGCCAGACCACATAGGTGTCGCGTAAGGCGCCGCATCGAGTTGCCATGGCTCGATTACGAAAGGCAGGAAGGTGAGCATTGCCCACGCCCAGTGCGCCTTTGGCGGATTGGTCCTCAGCCAGGCTGCGATCGCCGGAGCGGCGAACAGGATGAGGGCAAATGCGACCCACTTCACGAACGAGACATTCCTCTGATGGGGGTTCCAGCGTAGCTCGACTGTGCCATTGAAGCAGCATTCGTGCTAACCGGCTTGCAGTTCAATGCAAGGTCTTGCCCCACGGGGCCGGGCTACCGTGCCAGGATGTGGCAGCCTGATCTATCAAGTGGGAGCATGCAGTTGTTCGTTGCCGTCTGTATCCTTGCCAAGGACGAAGAGCAGAATATCGGAGCCGTGCTCCGGCAGCTGGTAAGGCAGTCTTTGATGCTGGATGCCAGCAAGCGTGTTATGGTGCATGTCGTGGCCAACGGTTGCACCGACAAGACGGTCACCGCCGCGAAGGCTTGTTCATCGCTCTTCAACGGCAAGGCAGCATCACTGCAGGTGCATGATCTGCCGCAGGGCGGTAAGAGCCGGAGTTGGAATCGCACCGTTCACGAGCTCGTCGATAGCTATGCCGATTACATGCTGTTCCTGGATGCCGACATCAGCTTCGCCGACGACCTGATCCTGTCCGAGCTTCTCGAACGACTTGAGGACGATCCAAGGGTTGAGGTCTGCGCGGGGTATCCCGTTAAGGACGTCGAACGCAAGACAAGCAAGAGCGTGCTCGATCTAATTTCCCTTAAGTTGTCGAGCAACACGAGGCATATCGATGCGATCAGCGGTCAACTCTACGCCGCGCGCGCTGCCACGCTCAGGACCATCTGGCTACCCGATGCGACGCCTGGCGAGGACGGATTCCTCAACGCGATGGTCAACACCACGGGCTTCAGCCGTCGGCCAGTGCCCGGGCGAGTGGTCGGGCATCGACGCCCGACCCACTATTTCGAGTCTTTGGGGCCGATCGCCTTTATGCAACACGAACGGCGGCTGATCATCGGCACGATCATCAATCGCTGGATATTCGAGCATCTTTGGTCATTGAAGCTCTCAACAGCTGCGGGCCCGCTGATTCGCGACTGGAACAGGGACGATCCCGAGTGGGTAGAACGCTTGATCAGGAAGCGTGTGGGAAGGCGAACGTGGCTCATCCCCAGCGCGATCCTGTTCGGCAGGCTTAACAGCAATCAGGCCCGACCCCTCGTGCGCAGGCTTGCATTCCTTCCTCTTGCCCTTGCCGCAACTGTGGCCACCTTGCCACCCTCGATCAGCGCCAATCGCCGCCTGAAGCAACGCGGATCCGCAAGCACGTGGTGAGCCGGCCGGCACACCCTCACGCCCTTGTACGGAGGCATAGCTGACCTTGCCGTTGGACCCTCTTCTTGAGCGGCGAACCGCCCTGGTCGGCCTGCTTGGCGCGGCGGGTGCCTGCGGCGCCATCAGCCTTTCGCAGAAGCAGCAGCATCCGTCGGGCACCAGGAAGACCTCGCAGGCTCAGCCGATCAGGGTCGAAGCGGGAGAGAATGGGCTGGGGCGGGTGACACTTGCTCAGGTGCCGATCGGCGCGGGCGGGTTCGTCACCGGCCTTGACATCAGTGCCGACGGAAGCCGCTTCGCGTGCAGGACGGATGTCGCCAATGCCTACATCCGCGATACCGGCGATCCCTTCTGGCGGCCGCTCTTCACGCCATCGAGCCTCAGCTTGACGGACCATGGCGACTTGCCGAAGCGAAACGACAAGGCGGATGCGATCGGCGTCGCCGGCATTCGCATTGCCCCTTCGAACAGAAATGTGATCTTCGCGACCTATCTCGGGCATGTCTGGAAGTCGGTCGATGGGGGTCGCACCGTCCAGCGGACAAAATTGCCCCAAAAGCGCATCTATACGAACGCCGGCTGGCAGCGCCTGTTCAATCCAACCATAGACATCCACCCCGGTGATCCATCGGAGGTAGTGATCGGAACTTGGGGCGAGGGGGTCTGGTTCACGGCCGATGGCGGCGCGACGTGGCTCGCTTCGCAGCTGCCGGACTCGGGCAAGTCGCACGACGAGCAGCCGGGCCTGTACCTTGTCCTTTTCGACCCGGCCCGTCCAAGTCGGGTCTATGCGTTCGTCACCGGCCTGGGACTGTTTCGGTCGGAAGCGGGGCCGGGCGGCAGGTTTGATCTCCTTGCCGGCGGTCCGACGCACAGTTCGAACATCGTTGCCGGTCGGGACGGCACCATCTTCGTCTGCGAGCATACAAAAGAGACGCAGGGTGGCCGGGTCTGGCGCTACTCGCCAGCGGCAGGCTGGTCATCGACCCGGCCGGAGCGGGAAGCCCTCGTGCTCGCCATCGATCCGCAGCAGCTGAACCGTTGCTTTCTCATGGAAGCCAATGGCTACCTCATGAAGTCGGACGATAACTGCGCCACGATCGATGGCGTGGGCGCTGGCAAGTGGGCGCCCGAGGGGGGAGAGATCCGCTGGGTTGGCGGGCTTCACAGCATCTTTCCGGCCCAGATTCGCTTCGATCCGCGCGCACCCAATCGCCTGTGGATCGCACAGGGAGTTGGCGTTGCGAGCGCTGAATTGGGGCCTGCCGCTCCAGTCTATGAAGACTGGTCGGCCGGGATCGAAGAGTTTTGCGCGACGTCCGTGCTGAATGTGCCCGGCGGCAAGACATTTCTGTCCGCGTGGGACAAACCTTTCTGGCGGATCGACAACCTCCAAGCCTTTACCAACGATTTCCGCTACCCTGTGGTGGACGGCAAGTCGCATACGACCGACCTGGTTGCCTTCTCCTCCTATATGGACTTCGCCGCCGAAGACCCGAACTTCCTAGTGGGTGTAGTCGCGCCGAGCGACAAGAGCGCGCCAGGCTACACCGCAGACGGAGGGAACAGCTGGCGCGCGTTCAGCGGAACGCCCGACAGTGGTTGGGGACATGGCGGGTGCATCGCCGCTGCTTCGAAGAACAACTTCATCCTGTTGCCGTCCAACAATGGCGCAGGCGTCTTCACGCTTGACGGCGGCAAGAGGTGGCTGCCCGTCAAGCTGGACGGGATCAATCAGACAAGCGGCTTTTCCAATGCCTATTATGTCGCGAGGAAGAACATCTCAGCGGACAAGACAAGGCCAGGCACCTATGCGCTGGTCTACACGACAATCAAGAACGACGATTATGCCGAACCGCTTGGCGGGCTGTGGGTGACTCGTGATGGCGGGCGAACTTGGAGGCAGCAGCTTGCCGGCGTGATCGGTCCGGGAAACAACCGGCCGCGCGAAGTGGCGGCGCAAGGCCTCGACGCCCGGCAGTTTTGGCAGTGCCAGCTCGATTATGTGCCCTGTCGGCCAGGCGAGCTTGTCTACACCCCGCACGCGGACTTTGCTGCCGACCGATTCTACTGGTCGCAGGATGACGGACGAAGCTGGGCCGAGTTGCACAAGGCGGTTCGCAACGTGCGGGCTTTTGGGTTCGGCAAGGCCGCACCGGGACAAATGCGTCCGGCGCTCTACTTCTGGGGCGAGGTCCGCGGTCGCACCGGATTGTACGTCAGCTTGGACTGGTTCGCGAGCGAACCGCGCCTCGCCACTCGCTTTCCGAGCAACTTGCTGGCGGAGGTTGTATGCATCGCCGGCGATGCAGACCGGTTCGGACGGGCCTATGTGGGCACCTCTTGTGCCGGTTGGGTGCGCGTAGAATTGGAGGCATGATCCGCGCGGCGCCGCGCGGACATGAACAAATCTTAGCCTCCTAACGTTCCAGTAACTCGTTCCTTCAACTGGTCGGCATTTACAGGCAGATGGTCGTTTACCGCTAACACCTGCGTGGCAAGCAACAGTCGAACACGGCACTTGCGCGATCGGACGGGTGGCAGAACGTCCGGCGAATGAATCGTGGATCTCAGAGCATTTAGGCGCCGGGGGGCAACTAGGTGCGCAATTCCCGAAGCGGTGCGAATTACGTCCTTTCACAAGACGTTTTTTTAACCAATTTGCCCGAGTTTTGCCTCAGCAGCCCGCCCTAAGGACTTCTTCCCTGGGGCGACAAGCAATTTGCGGGAGGGGTCAATGGGAAGCATTTTCCCAAGTGATAGCGCGTGGAAGTCAGTCAAGATCGGTGCGGGCGGTTGGCTCACCGGAATGGACATTGCACCTGACGGCACAATGGTCGCACGTGCCGACACTTATGGCGCTTTCCTATGGAATGGCACCAGCTGGGACCAGATCGTTAATGCCGGGAGCATGCCAGACGGCGTGATGTTCACCGCCGGCGTGTACGAGATTCGTATCGCCCCAAGTAACACGAACATCTTTTACATGGCGCTGCACGACGGTGTCTACAAAAGCGTCGATCGTGGCGGCACGTGGACCAAGACTAGTCTTCCCGTCAGCAATTTCGACCCCAATGCCAATCACCGCATGGATGGCCAGAAGATGGCCATCGACCCCAACAACCCGGACGTCGTATTTGCGGGAACGCAGAAGGACGGCTTGTGGGTTAGCCGTGACGGCGGCACCAGCTGGAACAAGATCAGCGCTGTTCCGCAGGGCAGCAACACCGTCGATCCCGGGCTTACCGGGATTATCATCAAGGGTTCGACCATCTACGTCGGCACCGCTGGCAGCGGTGTTTGGACCAGCACTGACGGCGGCTACAGCTGGAAGGGCATCGGCGGACCAGTCGATGTCTCCCACGCGGCCATTGCGCCCGACGGCAGCTATTATGCTACCGGCAACACCGACACCGCACTCTGGAAGTTTGCCAACGGTTCCTGGACCAAGCTGATCGCCAGCGACATTCATGCAGTATCGATTGATCCGTTCAATCCGAACCATGTCGTCGTGACCAACGGCGGCGGTGCGTTGCAGCAGAGCATGGACGCCGGCAAGAGTTGGGGCGGCTGGAACTGGGCCAACCAACTCGAGTCCAGCAATGACGTGCCGTGGCTCGAGAACAGTGGGCGCTACATGTCGTCCGGCGGTGTCATCTTCGATCCGCTGGTCTCCGGCAAGCTGTGGCAGTCCAGCGGGGTCGGCGTTTGGGAAGCAAATGTTCCGCCGAACTTCCAGTGGAATACGCCCATTGTGTGGAATTCGCACAGCATGGGGATTGAGCAGCTCGTCACCAATGAGATTATTGCTCCGAGCGGCGGCAACCCTGTGTTTGCATCCTGGGACCGGGCATTCTTCGAAGTCTCGGATCTCGATAGCTATGCCACGACTTACAGCGGCGGTGACTTCTCGATGGGCTGGTCGATCGACTATGCCTCGTCGGATTCAAGATTCCTGGTCGGTATCTCCGATTATTGGGGCAAGGAGAACAGCGGCTTTTCGGTCGACGGCGGCAAGACTTGGCAGAAGTTCGAAGGCTTGCCCTCCTGGGCGAACAGCACCGTCGGCGGCAGCATCGCGGCGAGCACCTCCACCAACTTCATCTGGGTTGCCACCGGCAATCAACCGCCGGCGTACACGCTTGACGGCGGCAAGACCTGGTCCAACATCTCTATTTCCGGCATCTCGGACTGGAGCATGCTGCACCATGCCTATTATCTGAACCGCACGACGATTACCGCTGACCGGGTCGAGGCGAATACCTTCTATTTGCAGGACCCGAACACTGGAGTCTATCGCACTACGGACGGCGGCGCGACGTGGACCAAGGTCTTCAGCGGCCAACCGGCGGACTGGTCCGTCTGGAATGCCAAGATCGAGGCCGTGCCCGGCAGCGCCGGCGAGCTCTACTTCACGTCCGGTCCGCAGGGCAGCGACCACTTCTCCTCGCCGTCACTGCTGTCGCTGATGAACTCCAAGGACGGTGGCGCCACCTGGCAAGCGGTTACAGGCGTTCAGGCCAGCACCTTTGGCTATGGCGCACCCGCCACTGCCGGCGGACCGGCCACCATCTATGTCGTTGGTTCCGTGGGCGGCAATTACGGTATCTGGTATTCAGCCGATTCGGCGAAGAACTGGACCAAGATCGGCGAGCATCCCGGCGGCAGCCTTGACTCGATAAGGACCATCTCGGGCGACATGGACCAGTTTGGTCTCGTTTACGTCGGCTTCGGAGGCTCGGGTTACGCCTACCTCGACTTTAGCGGTTCGGCGCCTACCATGCCGCCGCCGTCACCGACCCCCACCACCCCCGCACCCGCCCAGACGGGCGTGATCACCACTGCGCTGGATGATGTTGGCGGGCTCAGCAAGGTCGGCAAGGGAGCACTAATCAACGACTCGACGCCGACGCTTTCCGGCACCCTGTCCGCGGTGCTTGCCACCGGGCAGAAGCTTGCGATCTACCGTGACAGTGCGCTTATCGGGCAGGTCACTCCTGCCTCGACCAGCTGGACTTTTAGCGATCCCGGCGCGAGCGATGGCTTGCACAATTACGTCGCCAAGGTGGTGGACTCGCTCGGCCAGTCCGGCGCGCCGTCCAGCAGCTTCTCGCTGGTGATTGACACTGTGGCGCCGAACCAGGCGGTTAACGTCACCGCCGCCGACCTGTCGAGCGGGACGACCTTGCGGACGACTTCCTCCTCCTCGACGAGCGGCAGCACCTTGGTCACCGGGACGATCGTCGGCTCGCTTGCGGCCGACGAGGTGCTGGTGGTGTTCCGTGACGGCGTCCGTCTCGGTACCGCAGCCGTCTCGAATGGCAGCTGGTCGTACAATGACGCGGTGACCTCGGGTTCGTTCAAGTACACCGCGCAGGTGCAGGACGCAGCCGGCAACATCGGCCAGATGTCGAGCGCGCTGGCGGTGACGCTGGGCACGACCTACATCGATGGCACCAGCCGCAACGACGTGTTGATCGGGACCAGCGGTTCCGACCAGCTCTCAGGTGTCGGCACTGGCAAGAGCCTCGGCAAGGGCACGATCGACACGCTGACCGGCGGTGCCGGCGGTGACCTGTTCGTGCTAGGCGATAGCCGCGGCCGGTTCTACGACGATGGTTCGGCCAGGTCGTCGGGTACCAACGACTTCGCCCGGATCACCGACTTCGGCAGCAGCGACAAGCTGCAGCTGAAGGGCAGCGCGGCGGAATACCTGCAGGGCTCGATCAGCAACCTGCAGGGCTTCTCCGGCACCGGCATCTACCACGATACGAACGGCAATGGCGTCCTCGACAGCCGCGACGAGCTGATCGCTCTAGTCCAGGGTCACGGCGTGCTCGACTCCGGCAACTTCGTCTTCGTTTGACGCTTGCGGAATAAGCATCGGCGCTCTCGTCCACGGACGGGGGCGCCTCTGCGTTTCTGAGACCACAGGCAGAGAGCTTGCTCTGTGGCAGGCGAGCCACCCTGCCCCCTTGATCGCCTTCGCACCACATTTCGGTTTGGGTCGCGGCCGTAAAAGCCTATTAACCATATCCGCCGAAAAGTGTTCGGGCATAGGCTGGGGTAATGAACGCGCCAGTAAAGCGTGCTGCGATTCCAGTGAATTAGGATTGGGAATGAACGAAGCGATCAGGAGCGCGCTACAGGCCTGCCGGCGGCACTTCACTACGGCCATCGTCTTTAGCGCGCTGGTCAACCTGCTGTTTATCGTGCCGATGCTCTACATGCTCCAGGTCTATGAGCGGGTGGTGCCGACGCGCGGGCACACCACGCTCTACATGCTGACGTTGGTGCTGCTGGTCGGGCTCGTCACCATGGCCGCGCTTGACACGCTGCGTTCGCGCCTGCTGGTGCGAGCCGGCGTCCGGCTGGACGCTCAGCTCGCCCACACGATCCTTGAGTCGACCCTCGGGCGGCCGAGCCAGCGCGGGCAGCGCAGTGCCCTTCAGGCGATGCGTGAGTTCGACACCCTGCGCCAAGCCATGACCGGCCCGGCGATCCTTGCCGTGCTCGATGCGCCTTGGGTGCCCGTTTACATTCTCATCGCGTTCCTGCTCCATCCGTGGATTGGGGTGCTGTGTGTGATTGGCGCCGCCCTTGTGGTCTTGCTTGCGATCCGCAATGAAAAGGTCACCAGCGCCCGCCTGCAGGAAGCGAACCGGGCAGCCGGACTCGCGTATTCCGACTTCGAGACAATGGTCGCGGCTGGCGACGTGGTCCGCGCTCTCGGCATGCGGGACGCGATGGTCAGCGGGCACCTCGCGCAGCGGGCGCAAATGATGCGGCTGCAGACGGAAGCCAGCCTTGCCTCGAGCGGAGTTACCGCCACCTCCAAATTCGTTCGTCAGTTTCTTCAATCGTTGGCGCTGGGTATCGGCGCCTTGCTTGCGATCGATGGGCTGATCAGTCCCGGCGCCATCTTCGCGTCCATGTTCATCGTCGGCCGTGCGCTCGCCCCCATCGATCAGATGGTCGGCAACTGGCGGAGCATCATTCAGGCCCGCGGCGCTTGGACATCGCTCAACGACCTGCTCGACCAGTCGCCATCCGATATCGCTCTGACGCAGCTCCCGCGGCCGCAGGGCAGGATCGAGGTCGAAGGCCTGCACGTCATGTCGGAGGATGGTCAGCCAATCCTTCAGAACATCAGCTTCTCGGTCCAACCGGGTCAGGTCATCGCCATCGTTGGTCCAAGCGGCGCGGGCAAGTCGACCCTGGTTCGAACGCTCGCCGGCGCAACCATTCCCAATCACGGCGTAATCCGCTTCGACGGCGCCGACCAGCGCAACTGGGACCCGCAGCGTCTCGCCGAGCATGTCGGTTACATGCCGCAGGAATCGGCGCTGTTTAGGGGCACGATCAAGGAAAACATCGCTCGGTTCCGCAACCGGATGGGCGAAGATCCCGCGCAAATCGACACTGACGCCATCGCCTCGGCCCAGATCGCCGGCGCGCATGAGCTGATCCAACGCCTGCCGGGCGGCTATGACCAGCAGCTTGGGACGGGTGGCCGCGGCCTGTCTGCCGGACAGATGCAGCGCGTTGCGCTTGCCCGCGCGCTGTTTCGCGGACCTTCGATCCTGATCCTCGACGAACCCAATTCCAACCTCGACGCCGACGGCGATCAGGAGCTGCTGCAATGCCTCCATCAGGCCAAGGCCCGTGGCACCACGGTCCTTCTGGTCGCGCACCGGATGAGCATGATGCCGATCGTCGACGGGTTGCTGATCATCCAAGAGGGTCGAGTCGCAGCTTATGGCCCCAGGGATGAGATTTTGCGCAAGATCAACGCCCAGAAAACCGTAAGCGCGCCTACGCCGCAGCCCGGAGTTGCCTAAGTGACTGCTATCAATCTCGATCTCAAGGCAACTGCCCTCCCCGCCACCTTTGGCGGCCTTGGCATGGGCGGCGGCGGTCAATCGCCCAAGGGCGTCGACGATCCCGGCTCCGACATGCGGCTCGGCTACATCATCGCGTTTCTGTTCTTCGTCGTGCTGATCGGCTGGGCCGCGGTCGCACGGCTCGATGCGGCGGCAATGGCGCCCGGCAAACTGGTGATCGAGGGGCAGCGCCAGACCGTCCAGCACCGCGACGGCGGCGTAGTCGGCGAGATCCATGTTCGCGAAGGACAGAAGGTTCAGAAGGGCCAGATCCTGCTCAGCCTCGCCGCCGCGGACGTGCGCGCTCAGGAACGCGCTCTTTCCTCGCAGGCAATCAGTTTGCTGGCGCAACGCGCCCGACTCCAGTCCGAGCAACTTGGCCGTAGCAACATCGTCATGCCGGCGGATTTCGCGGCCATGACCAACCCTCAGGATCGTGCCGAGATCGCCCGTGCGATGGAGGTGCAAGCCGTTCAGCTGCGCACCCGCCTGGCTGTTGTGCAGGCTCAGCGCGGCGCCTTGGCCCAGCGTCGATCGGGCGCCGGCAATCTAGGCCGCGGCTATAGCGAACAGGTTGCCGCACTGGAGCAGCAGATCCGCTCGCTCGACCAGGAGCTCGAAAGCCTGCGCGGGGTGGCCGAGGAAGGCTTCGTCTCGCAAAGCCGCATCCGCGCCCTCGAGCGCGCCCGGGCCGAACTGATCGGCCAGCGCGGCCAGTCCAGCGCCACTGTCGCCCAGAGCCGTGATCAGGCGGGCGAGAGCCGCCTTCAAAGCCTTGAGGCGCAAAGCGATTACCTAGCCCGCAGCGCGACCGAGCTGCGCGATGTCGAGGCCGCGCTCAATGAGGTCGTGCCCAAGCTCAGCGCCGCCCGCGACCAGCTGGCCCGGATCGAGATCCGTAGTCCGGCGACCGGCACCGTGGTCGGCCTTCAGGTCTTCACTCCCGGCGGGGTGATCGGGGCCGGGCAGCGGCTGATGGACGTCGTTCCCGATCGCGCGGCGCTGCATGTCGAAGGACGTCTGACCGTGAATGACGGCGACGACGTGATGCCAGGGCAGACCGCCTACGTCCGCTTCGACTCGCTCCACGAACGCTCGCTTCCGCCGCTCGAAGGCACGGTGTCGCGGGTCTCAGCCGACAGCTTCACCGACGAAAAGACGGGTGAGAGCTATTTCACCGCTGCGATCGAGGTGAAGCCCGGGCAACTCGCGCTTCTCAAGCAAGTGCGCGGGCAGGACTTCGAGCTGCGTGCTGGCATGCCAGTCACGATCGAGATTCCAGTGCGCCGCCGAACTGCGCTTCAATATATGCTGGAACCGATCACTGCGGCGATGCGACGCGCCGGGCGGGAGCATTGATCCACAGATATTTTACCTCCGTTTGAGTGTACGGCGTTAACCAGCTTGTTCTTGCAGACGCGGGGGTTCACCCTGTGAGACGGGACACGACAAGGGGAGCGTAGCGTGGGGGCTGCGAAGACGGCGGGCAGAGGCGGTCTTTTCGGTTGGCTGCTGGCCGGCGGGGCACTGCTGGCAGTGCTGGGCGCAGGCACGGCCGCCGCTGACACACTGCGCGAAGCCTTGGTCGCCACCTATGACACCAGTCCCACGCTCAACGCCCAGCGTGAGGTGCTCAAGGGGTCCGATGCGGCAGTTGCCCTCGCCAATGCGCAGGCACGCCCGCAGATCGCGGCGCAGGTCGGGGTCAACCGCGACCTCACCCGGTCGGGCGTGCTGGTCACCAATCGCTCCAAGGGGCCGATCCTGTCGGGTGGGCTCGACGTCAACCTGCCGCTGTTTGCCGGCGGCCGTATCCGCAACGCGATGGCTTCGGCCAAGGCGCGGGTCGAAGCCGGACGCGCCGCTTTGCGCGCGGTCGAAGGCGACGTGTTTGCCGAGGCGGTCGAGACTTACATGGACGTGCTGCGCGACCGGGCGGTGCTCGACCTAAACCAGAACCAGGTCCGGGTGCTGACCCATAACCTTCGAGCAACCAAGCAATTGTACGAAGCCGGTGATCTCACCCGCACCGATATCGCCCAGTCCGACGCACGGCTGAGCAGTTCAAGGGCGCAGCTTGCCCTTGCCCAGTCGAGGCTGTCGGTCAGTGAGGAAAGCTTTCTCCGCGTGGTCGGAAAGCGGCCCGAGGCGCTCGCCTCCCCGCCCCCGCTGCCGGCCCTGCCGGCAACCGCCACCGAAGCGACCCGCATCGCAATCGCGCGCAATCCGCGCCTCACCGCCGCGCTGCAGCAGGCGCGGGCGGCGGGGATGGACGTCAAGGGCGCCTTTGCCGACCGCCTGCCGACGCTGTCGGGCGCGGTGGGAGGTGACTACGTCAATTACATGGGAGACGAGCCGGGGATCGGCATTCCGCGCTCGGGCGTGCAGACTACGGTCGGCCTGACCACTCGCATCCCGCTCTACCAGGGCGGTGCTCCGGCAGCGCGCATCCGGCAGGCGCGGGCGGCGGAAGGGCAGCTGCTCGAGCAGACGGTAGCAACCGAGCGGCTGGTGGTGGCTAACGCCCGCTCCGCCTACGTTACCTATCAGGCGTCGCTGAAAGCCATCCAGTCCAACCAGGACGCCGTGACCGCTAACGAGCTGGCCCTTCGCGGTACGCGCGCCGAACGCAGCGTCGGCTCGCGCACCGTCATCGAAGTGCTGAACGCTGAACAAGAGTTGCTCGGCAGCCAGGTGCAGCTGATCGCGGCGCGGCGCGACGCTTATGTCGCGGGTTTTCGGCTGCTTCAGGCAATGGGCATGACCAGCTCGGAAGAGCTGGGACTGAAGGGCGGCGCGCTCTACGATCCGGTCGGCAACTACGAAAAGGTCGCGGGCGACTGGAGCGATTGGGGCGGCGCCGAGAAGCATCAGGTCCGCTCGACGTCAACAATGAAGCTGGCGGAAGCGGCGCCCGACCGGCTGGCCGAGACACCGCGGCCGGCCGAGGCAGAGCCAACGCCTGCTCGGTCCCTGCCGTCGGCAGCGTCGCCGGCCGCGACGACCCTACCCGCTCCTTCGCAACCGAGCGGCGATAGAAGCCAGTTTTGGGCGATCCAGCTCGGCGCTTTCACCAGGCCGGGCGCTCCGCAGGCGTTGTTCGCCAAAGTCGCGAACCGGATTGGGACCAAGGAGCCGATCTACCTGTCCGCTGGCCGCGTCACCCGCTTGCTGATCGGCCCTTATGCGAGCCGCCCAGAGGCGGAGGGCGCTTGCCGCAGCCTTGGCCGCGCCACGCCCTGCCTCCCGCTCCGCCGCGATTGAGGCAGCCCTCGCCTGCCCGGCCTTGACCCCGCCCGGCGAGGGGACGAAGGCGCACGCCTGTTTGCATCAATAAGGACTGCCCCGATGATCGAAGCCGAATGGTGGGAATATGACAGCGTCGACGAGATGGCCGATGCGGTCGCGGGGGATGTCGGCTTCATCATCGAAAGCGCGATCGACGCGCGCGACGCCTCGCTGCTGGCGCTTCCGGGAGGCAAGACACCGTTGCCCGTGTTCCAAAAGCTCGCCGCGCAGAAGCTCGTTTGGAAGAAGGTCACCATCATTCCTACCGACGAGCGCCTGGTCGAGGTCAGCGACGAACGCAGCAATGCGCGGCTGCTGGCGCAGAGCTTCATGCGCGCGGGCGCACGGGTGATCCCGATCGGCGGTGAGAATGCCGATGTCGAAGCGGCCGGCAACATCGCGGATGCACGCTTGCAGGACTTGCCGTGGCCGCCGGATCTAGTCTGGCTCGGCATGGGCGGTGATGGACATACCGCATCGATCTTTACCGGACCCGACATGCAGAACGCGCTGGATGCTCCAAAGGCGCGGCGCGCAGTGAGTGTGCGGCCCGACCCAATGCCGGTCGACATGCCGGTTGCGCGGGTTACCCTGACGCGCGCGGCGCTTCTCTCGGCCAGGACGCTGATCATCACGATCACTGGCGAAGAGAAGAAGGCGCTGCTCGAGCAGGCAATTGCTGACGGACAGTCGAGCAGGCTTCCGATCGGGCGCGTGCTGGCCGAGGCTGAGCAGCCGATCGACATTCACTGGGCGCCGTGATCGCTATGCTGCCGGCGCCCTTCTCTTTTGGCTGCAGGCTATCCGCTTAGAAGCGGAAGCCGCCGCCAGGCCCCCTCCTTTAAAGTCACCGGGATCGACGAAGGCCGACAGCAGCGGACCACCGCCCGCGCCGCCGCCGATGCGGCTTCAATGTGGCCCCACGTGCCGCGCTTCTCGTCGACGAGATTGCTCGAAAACGTGCCCGAACCCACCGTCAGGTCGGAGGCGTCGCGAGCTCACGGAAGAGCTTGCCGTAGATGAGCGGCGCGATCGCTCCAGTGAACGAAGCACGTGCCTGCAGTCGGCCGCGAGTGCTGCTGTAGCGATCGCTTCCGAATGCCAACTGTAGTCGCGGATGCGGCTACGGACGCAGCTCAGGCGCGCGCCCACATCGCAGTGATCGCCGCCGGGGTTGCTCAAGCGAAAGCCCAATTTGCCGTCGATGCCGTTTCCGGGGGTCGTCGGACAGCGGGCTAGCGCGTCAAGCGAGCTGTTGGCGGCTGCGGCTTGAGCCTCAACGGCCGAGTATCGGTAACTGGTGAGTTTTGGGAGCTAGTAGCTTTTCAAAAATAGAAAGCAGGTTAAGATTTCAGATGTTCAGCATGCCAGGCAAGGTGCTCGGGCATGAAGGTCGAGACGAAATGGTAGCTGTGATCGTAGGCGTGGCGGACACTCAGTTCGAGCGGGTGGCCGGCGCCCGCGCATGCCTGCTCCAACAACTCGGGGCGAAGCTCCCGCTTCAGGAAGGGGTCAGCCCCGCCGATGTCGACCTTGAGCGCGCGAAGTCGCGCACCCTCTTCGATCAGCGCCACTGCATCATACGCGCGCCAGCCGGTGCGGTCGCTGCCGAGATAAGTGGAGAACGCCTTCTCGCCCCACGGCACCTGACTTGGCGCGACGATTGGCGCGAAAGCCGAGACGCTGCGGAACCGGCCCGGGTGCCGCAGTGCGATCGTTAGCGCGCCATGCCCGCCCATGCTGTGCCCGGTGATCGCCTGAGCGCTCATGTCGAGTGCCGGAAACTCGGCCGAAACGAGGGAGGGCAATTCCTCGGTAACATAGCGCCACATGGCGTAGTTGGCTGACCAGGGCGCTTGCGTGGCATCGACATAGAAGCCTGCGCCAAGGCCGATGTCCCAGCCTTCCGCGTCCGCAACGCCGTCGCCCCGAGGGCTGGTGTCGGGCGCAAGGAAAGCAAGGCCGAGCTCCGCGCAGGAACGCCGATACTCGCCCTTGTCGGTGACATTGGCGTGAGTGCAGGTCAGGCCGGAGAGATAAGTCACTAGCGGCACCCGATCCTCCTCCGCTTGTGGCGGAAGGAAGAGCGAGAAGGTCATGGGCGTCGCGGTCGCCCGGCTATCGTGGGTAAGCACGAGTTGCCGGCCCCCGTGGCTCCGCGCTTCGCTGGTAACCTTCAGGCTCATTGCTCCGGGCGGTGCAGCCCGCACAGCTTGTTACCGTCGGGATCGCGCAGGTAGGCAAGGTAGAGCTTGCCAAAAGCATTTGAGCGAATGCCGGGCGGATCCTCAATCGCGGTGCCGCCGGCTTCGATCCCGCGCCGGTGCCAGGCGTCGACCTCTTCCGGCGTGTCGAAGCCGAAGCCGATGGTCGACCCATTGCCGTGGGTCGCGGGCTTGCCGTCGATCGGGTTCGAGACCATGAACACGCTACCCTTGCGGCCATAGCTGAGGCGACCCTTGTCGTCGGTCCGGCCCGGCTTTCCGAACAGCGCGTCGTAGAACTTCTTCGATCGCTCGAGATCGTTCGAGCCGACCATCATGTGCGAATACATGGCTTCTCCTCCCTAGTAGACGACCACTGCCCGGATGCTTTCGCCTCGGTGCATGAGGTCAAAACCCTTGTTGATTTCGTCGAGACTGAGGACATGGGTGATCATGGGATCAATGGCGATCTTACCGTCCATGTACCAGTCGACGATTTTGGGCACGTCGGTCCGCCCCTTGGCCCCGCCGAAGGCGGTGCCGCGCCAGTTGCGGCCGGTGACCAGCTGGAATGGGCGGGTTGCGATCTCCTTGCCGGCTTCGGCCACCCCGATGACGATGCTCGTGCCCCAGCCGCGGTGGCACGCTTCCAATGCGGTGCGCATCACCTCGGTATTGCCGGTGCAATCAAAGGTATAGTCGGCACCGCCATCGGTCATTTCGACGATCCTGGCGACGGTCTCCTCGCGGTTCATGCCACGCGTGTTGAGGAAGTCGGTCATGCCGAACTGCCGGCCCCACGCTTCGCGATCGGGGTTCAAGTCGACGCCAATGATCTTGTTCGCGCCGGCGAGCCTGGCGCCCTGCACCACGTTGAGCCCGATCCCGCCTAGGCCGAACACCACCACATTGTCGCCGACCTGGACCTTGGCGGTGTTCACCACCGCACCAACCCCGGTGGTGACGCCGCAACCGATGTAGCAGCTGGTCTGGAACGGCGCGTCCTCGCGGATCTTGGCGACCGCGATTTCGGGCAGAACGGTGAAGTTCGAGAAAGTCGAACAGCCCATGTAATGGAAGATCGGCTCGCCCATGTAGCTGAAGCGGGTCGTTCCGTCGGGCATCAGTCCCTTGCCCTGCGTGGCGCGAATGGCAGTGCAGAGGTTGGTCTTGCCGCTGAGGCACGACTTACATTGTCGGCACTCGGGCGTGTAGAGCGGGATGACGTGGTCACCGGGCTTCACCGAAGTGACCCCGGCCCCAACCTCGCGGACGATACCGGCGCCTTCGTGACCGAGCACCGAGGGAAAGATGCCTTCACTGTCGAGCCCGTCCAGCGTGTAGGCGTCAGTATGGCAGATGCCGGTCGCCATGATCTCGACCAGCACTTCGCCGGTCTTCGGCCCTTCGAGGTCAAGCTCGACGATCTCGAGCGGCTGCTTGGCGGCAAAAGCGACGGCTGCGCGGGTCTTCATCAACAGGTCTCGCGAATGGATGGCTTTGGCCAGTCAAGTGGCACAGCCGCCTGCCATTGGTAAAGCCGCGCGGCTCGGGAACCCCGGCCGCCCTTTCCTTTGCCCGTTGCGCGGCTAGGGTGCGCCCCATGACCTTTGCACTTGGCAAGCATGCCCTAATCACTGGCGGCGGGACCGGCATCGGCGCCGGCGCCGCCCGCGCTCTTGCCGCCGCTGGCGCTAACATCTCCCTCCTCGGCCGCCGCCGCGAGCCGCTGGAGGCTGTCGCTGCCGAGACCGGCGGGCGGGCAATCCCGTGCGACGTGACGAATCCCGAGGCGCAGGCCCGCGCCTTTGCCGAAGCGCGCGAGGCATTCGGGCCGTTCGATTACGTCATCCTCAATGCCGGTATAGGCGACAGTCGGCCGTTCCTGCGCACCAAGCGCGAGAGCTGGAACGCGATCATCGCGACTAACCTCACCGCCTTGTTCGACGGCGCACAGCTCGCCCTGCCCGACTTGCAGGAAGCTGGCAAAAGGCTGGTGATCGTGGCTTCGGTGGCGGGGCTGAAGGGCGGCGCGATGGCAGCGCCCTATGTCGCGTCCAAGCATGGCGCGGTCGGCTTGGCCAAAAGCCTCGCACTGGAATTCGCCCGCACCGGCCTCACCGTCAACGCCATTTGCCCGAGCTTCGTCGACACGCCGATGGTTGACGACAGCGCCGCCAGGATCGCTGGCGCAACTGGCAAGAGCGTCGAGGAAGCGCGCCAGCTGCTCGCCCGCACCAACGGCAATGGCCGGCTGATCACTGTCGATGAGGTCACCTACGCAATCATGCAGCTGCTCATGCCCGAAGCGAGCGGCGTTAACGGCGCGTGCGTGACGATCGATGGCGGGACGAGCGCCTGAGTTCTACTCGAACTCGACGATGACCTGATCGACTGCGACGCTCTCGCCGGCCTCGATTGGAGTCGCCTTGACTGTGGCACTCTTCTCGGCGCGGAGAATATTCTCCATCTTCATCGCCTCCATCACCGCGATCGGCTGCCCCGCCTCGACCTTGTCGCCGACTGTAACGTCGAGCCGAGTCACGAGCCCGGGCATCGGTGCAAGGAGAAAACGCGATAGGTCCGGCGGAACCTTCTCGATCATGTGGCGGGCAAGATCGGCGACGCGCGGGGTCATCACCGTCACCCGGTGACTGCCTCCGCGGGTGGTCATCTTGAGCGCGCGGCCTTGTTTCTCGACCAAGACGACGCGGCTGCGATGGCCGATACGGGCGCGAAGCAGGCGCTGGCCGGGCGTGTAATCGGCCTCGAACGCGAGCGGCTCGCCCCCGTCCACGACCACCTTGTCGAGAGTGAAACGGACGTGATGCTCGGCACCGCCGTCCAGCCGCACCACATGCTCGCGCGCGGCCGGCGACGGCTGCCCAAGCTGCTGATCGATCAGCAGCGCGCGGCGTTCGTGCACCGTGCCGATGAACGCGGCAAGCACCAAGAGATCGGCGGTCAGCGTCTCGTCGAGCGGCGCGCCGGTGAAGCCCTCGGGATATTCCTCGGCGATGAAGCCGGTGGTGATCTCGCCGCTGCGGAAACGCGGGTGCTGCATCAGCGCGGAGAGGAAATCGACATTGTGGCTGATGCCGCCGATGTCGAATCCGTCGAGCGCCTCGACCTGTGCGTCGATCGCCGCCTCCCGGGTAGGGCCCCAGGTCACCAGCTTGGCGATCATCGGGTCATAGAACATCGACACCTCGCCCCCCTGCCGAACGCCATCGTCGACGCGGGTGCGAATGCCGTCATGCTCCCCGGTCTTCGCCGGTTGATAGCGGACCAGGCGCCCGGTGCTCGGCAGGAAGCCTCGATAAGGGTCCTCGGCATAGACGCGCGTCTCGACGCTCCAGCCGTTCAGTTGCACCTCGTCCTGCGTGAAAGCGAGCGGCTCACCCGCAGCGACGCGGATCATCTGCTCGACGAGATCAAGGCCGGTGATCTCCTCGGTCACCGGATGCTCGACCTGGAGCCGGGTATTCATTTCGAGGAAGTAAAAGCTCTCACCGGTGGTATCGGCACCCGACACGATCAGCTCGACTGTTCCCGCGCTGTGGTAGCCGACGGCCTGAGCCAGCGCGACGCACTGCTCGCCCATCGCCTTGCGCATCTTTGGCGTGACAAACGGCGACGGTGCTTCCTCCACCACCTTCTGATGGCGGCGCTGGATGCTGCATTCGCGCTCGTTCAGGTAGACGATGTTGCCATGCTTGTCGCCGAGCAGCTGAATCTCGATGTGGCGCGGGCTTTCGATGAACTTCTCGATGAACACGCGGTCGTCGCCGAAGGAGGCGAGGCCTTCGCGCTTGGTCGCTTCGAAGCCGTCGCGCACGTCAGTCTCGTTCCAGGCAAGGCGCATGCCCTTGCCGCCGCCGCCGGCCGAAGCTTTCATCATCACCGGAAAGCCGATTTCGGCGGCGATCCTCACCGCTTCGTCGGTCGTCGCAATGTCGCCGAGGTAGCCGGGAACGACGTTGACACCCGCGTCGCGCGCGAGCTTCTTGGATTCGATCTTGTCGCCCATCGCTGCGATGGCGTTGGCCGGCGGTCCGATGAACGCGATGCCGGCCGCCTCCAGCGCCTCGACGAAGCTCGCGCGTTCGGACAGGAAGCCGTAGCCGGGGTGCACCGCCTCGGCGCCGGTCGCCTTGCACGCTGCGATGATGAAGTCAGCCTTGAGGTAGCTTTCACCTGCCGGCGGGGGGCCGAGGCGGACGGCCTCGTCGGCCAGTTCGACATGCGGGGCGCGGGCGTCGGCATCCGAATAGACGGCCACCGTCTTGATGCCCATGCGGCGCGCGGTGCGGATCACGCGGCAGGCGATTTCGCCGCGATTGGCGATCAGGATCTTGGAGAACATTGAACCTCGAATCCGAACTCCGGAGGAGCTGCTTCTGCGGGCGGCAGGAGGAATTGCAAAGCCTGCGCTTCGACCTGCTGGTAGATGGTGGCGTGGGTCTGGTCCGGCCGCGCGGCGACGCAAAGCTCTGTTCCGGCTTCCCGCGCTGCCGTTGTGACACGGTTTGCGGCGGCCGGTGTTTCGAGCTGCTCCTTGGCGAGCGCGACGTAGAGCCGCTTGCCGCGCTGAGCGGTACCAATGGTTGCGGTGCGCTTGGACAGCGCCTCCTTGTCCCACCACAGGCTCGGGTCGATCGCAGCATAGCCGTCGAACAGGGCCGGCTCGGTCATGTAGGTTTCGACGGTGAACAGCCCGGCAAGGGATTCGCCGATGACCACCCCCTTGCCGCTGGTGCGATACTGGCGCTCGACAAGCGGTTTCACTTCATCGCGCAGAAAGGCGCGGAAAGCGGCGGAGGCGCCGGCGGTGGGATATTTCTTGAGCAGTTCGGGGTCGTTCGTCTTGCCGACCAATTCGCGCCGGCGGTCCTTGGTCTCGACCCCGACAAGGATCGCCTCGCCCATCCGGCCCCAGATGGAGCCAAGCTGCACGACACCTGCGACATGCAGCAGGTCCTGATCGATCCCGCCGTCGATAAGATAGATGACCGGGTAGCGCTTGGACGTCGCCTTGTCGTAGCTGGCCGGCAGCACGACGTTGATCGTGCGCTGCTCGCCGAGTGCCTTTGACGCGAGAGTGCGGCTGGTGCCGATGGTGATCGGCGTGCCGGACGCAACCGGTGCAGTGGGCGCGACCGCCTGCACACTGGCAGCGGCAGCAAGGAGGAAGCCGGCGAACATCGCCCCGGTGCCTAGCGCCGCGCGCCAGCGTTGAGAAGCGCCCGGCTCAGCGGAGATTGTGGATGAAGGCCATCACGAACGAGGTAACCGCGGCCGAGAACAGCATCACATTGATCAGCACCATACCGTAGGCCATCTTCACAGAGGTCTTCTCGACCCGGCCGAGGATCTGGACCCCGGCCGTTGTCGCCATGAACATCAGGCTGAGGAAGGCGACCAAACTCATGATCCCGACAGGTATCAGCAGGCCAATGTCGGGCTTAGCCCCGACCGCCTGCGCGAGGCCTAGCATGCCGCCGACCGCCACCAGCGCTAGGCCGCTTAGATGCTTGCAGAAGTCGTAGGTTGCGAGCAGCGACTGCGCCTTGGTTCCGATGTCGAGCTCGGTCGTCTTCAGTTCGACGTCCTTCATTCTTCCCCCTGTTCAACTGGTTACAGGCTCCTCAGCCAGATCATGACAAAGCCGCCTGCGCCCATGCCGAGCAACAGCATGGCAATCATCAGATTGATGCGAGGAGACAGGCCGCGCGCCCTCTTGCCCAAAGCGATGCCGGCGATGCCGGCCGCGGCCGAGAGAGCGGAAACGCCCGCCAAGCCGATCGAAAACGCGACGAAGCCCACGATCAATGGCTTCGCCAGCGAATGATCGATCTTCTCGGTCAGCCCCAGCACGCCGCCCAGCGCAACCAGCGACAAGGTCGTCAGGAACTTGGCGAAGTCATAGTGGAGCGACGCGCCCTCGCCCTGCTTGATCTCTTCCTCCTCAATCATTCGGCAGCTTCGTCGATCGGCGGCTTGTTGTGGCCGAGCAGGCGGAGGACCTCATCGGCAGCGTCCGCGAGATTGGTGCCTGGACCGAAGATCGCCTGCACGCCCGCCGCGCGAAGCTCGGCATAATCCTGCGCGGGGATAACGCCGCCGGCGATGACCTTGATGTCGGGCCGGCCCATGTCCTTCAATTGGCCGACCAGCTCCGGGATCAGGGTCTTGTGCCCCGCCGCGAGGCTCGACGCGCCGACCACGTCGACGTCGGCGATCACTGCCAATTCAGCCGCTTCACGCGGGGTCTGGAAGAGAGGCCCGGCGACGATCTCGAAGCCGAGGTCACCAAAGGCAGAGCTAACGAGATTAGCGCCGCGGTCATGGCCGTCCTGGCCCATCTTGGCGACCAGCATTCGCGGCTTGCGGCCCAGCCGGCTGGTGACGGCCACCGTGCCCTGCTTGGCTTCTTCCCAGCGCACGTCAGCGCGTTGACCATAGATGCCGGACACGGGCTCAGGCTTGGTGGCGTAACGCCCGAACACGCGTTCAAGGGCGTCGGAAATCTCGCCCAGCGTCGCACGGGCCCGCGCCGCTTCAACGCTCAGCGCGAGGAGATTGGCGTCGGTCCGGGCGCCCTGCTCCAAGGCTTCGAGCGCCGCCTGGACTGCCGCTTCGTCGCGGGTGGCGCGGATGCGTTCGAGCCGCTCGATCTGCCCGGCGCGGACCTTGGCGTTGTCGACTTCGAGGATGTCGAGCTCGGCCTCCTCGGGCAACCGATACCGGTTGACCCCGACGATCACCGCCTCGCCGGTATCGACCTTGGACTGGCGCAAAGCTGCGGCTTCCTCGATCCGGCGCTTGGGCAAGCCCTCGGTCACCGCCTTGGTCATGCCGCCGAGCGCTTCCACTTCCTGGATCAGCGCCCAGGCCTTTTCCTCAAGCTCGCGGGTCAGCGCCTCTACATACCAGCTTCCGCCCAAGGGATCGGCGACCGCAGTGACGCCGCTCTCTTCGGCGAGGATCAGCTGGGTGTTGCGGGCAATGCGCGCCGAGAAGTCGGTCGGCAGCGCAATGGCCTCGTCGAAGCTGTTGGTGTGGAGCGACTGCGTGCCCCCCAACACCGCCGCCAGCGCCTCGATCGTGGTGCGGACGATGTTGTTGTAGGGGTCCTGCTCCGTCAGGCTGACGCCGCTGGTCTGGCAGTGAGTGCGGAGCAGCTTCGACTTCTCGGTCTTTGCGCCAAGCTCGGTCATGATCCGGCCCCACAAGGTGCGCGCCGCACGCATCTTGGCGACCTCCATGAAGAGGTTCATGCCGATGCCCCAAAAGAAGCTGAGCCGCGGCGCAAAGGCGTCGATGTCGAGGCCCGACTTCACCGCGGCGCGGACATATTCCATGCCGTCGGCCAGCGTGTAGGCCATCTCCTGCACCGCCGTCGCCCCCGCCTCGTGCATATGATAGCCCGAGATCGAGATGCTGTTGAATTTGGGCATTTCCCGCGACGTGAAGGCGATTATGTCGCTGACGATCCGCATTGATGGGCTTGGCGGATAGATGTAGGTGTTGCGGACCGCGAATTCTTTCAGGATGTCGTTCTGGATCGTGCCCGACAGCGCCTTGCGGTCGACCCCCTGCTCCTCCCCCGCGACGATGTAGAAAGCGAGCACTGGGAGCACCGCGCCGTTCATGGTCATGCTGACGCTCATCTCGCCAAGCGGGATGCCGTCGAACAGGAGCTTCATGTCCTCGACGCTGTCGATCGCCACGCCCGCCTTGCCGACATCGCCCGTGACGCGCGGGTGGTCGCTGTCGTAGCCGCGATGAGTGGCGAGGTCGAAGGCGACGGACAGGCCCTTTTGCCCGGCCGCGAGGTTGCGGCGGTAAAAGGCGTTGCTCTCCTCCGCGGTTGAGAAGCCGGCATATTGGCGGATGGTCCACGGCCGGCCGGCGTACATCGTCGCGTAAGGGCCGCGGGTGTAGGGCGCGACGCCGGGATAGCCCGGGTCGAAATCGGTTGCGTCCTCAGGGCCGTAGACGGTCTTGAGGGTGATCCCCTCGGGCGTCGAGCGGCTGAGGTCCGCCCCGCGCGCTTCCCTGGCGGCGAGGGCTTTCCAGGCGTCATGTTGATCGGTGGACATAGGACCGTGCCCTAACCCCAAGCGGCCCGCGCGCAAACCCTTGGCGCTAGCGCCCGCTGCGGTAGCCGAGGCCGAGCAACAGGTCTGCGGCAATGAAGAACAGCAGCACGAACATTGCGCCGTTGACGAGGACCAAACCCCAGAAGCGCGCCTCGCCGGCCTCTGCGCGCTTGAGGCGCATGCGATAGAGCGGCACCTCGCCGCTGCGCAGGGCGATCGCGATCCGCCGCAGGATCAGCAGCGCCAGGACGGCGCACAGGCCGCCGATCAGCAGTTCTTCGCCGCGTCCGCCCATCAGTGCGCCTGCTTGGGACTCTCCATGATCTCGGTCAGGGTGCCGCCGCTATCCTTTGGGTGAAGGAAGAAGATGGGCGTGCCGTGGGCGCCGATCCGGGTCGGCCCGAGAATGCGGGCCCCGACACTCTCGAAATGCGCCCGCGCGGCCACGATGTCGTCGACCTCGAAGCAGACGTGATGCTGCCCGCCCTGCGGGTTCTTTTCGATGAACTTGGCGACCGGGCTGTCGGGCCCAAGCGGTTCGATCAGTTCGATCTGACTGTTGGGCGCATCGACAAAACACACCCGCACGCCTTGTGCCGGGAGGTCGAACGGGGGCGAGGACGGCTCGGTACCGAACAGCGTGCGATAGATCTCGAGGCTGCGCTCGATCGACGGGGTAGCGACCCCGACATGGTTCAGGCGTCCGAGTTTCATAGCGGGATGTTGTCGTGCTTCTTCCACGGATTCTCGAGCTGCTTGTCCTTGAGCTTGCGGAGCCCCAGCGCGACCTTGCGCCTCGTTTCCTGCGGCTGGATGACGTCGTCGATGAAGCCCATGCTTGCCGCCACGAAGGGATTGGCGAAGCGCTCTTCATATTCGCGGGTCTTCTCCGCGATCTTTTCGGCATTGCCGCGGTCCTGGCGGAAGATGATCTCCACGGCGCCCTTGGCGCCCATGACCGCGATCTCGGCAGTTGGCCAAGCATAATTCAGGTCTCCGCGCAGGTGCTTGGACGCCATGACGTCATAGGCGCCGCCGTAAGCCTTGCGGGTGATGACAGTGATCTTGGGCACGGTCGCCTCGGCGTAGGCAAACAGTAGCTTCGCGCCATGCTTGATGATGCCGTTGTGCTCCTGCCCCACGCCGGGAAGGAAGCCCGGCACATCGACGAATGTCAGCAGCGGGATGTCAAACGCGTCGCAGAAACGGACAAAGCGCGCCGCCTTCTTCGACGAGTTGATGTCGAGCACGCCGGCCAGCACCATCGGCTGGTTGGCTACGACGCCGACGGTGCGGCCTTCGATCCGGCAGAAGCCGATGATGATGTTGGCGGCGTGCGCGGGCTGAAGCTCGAAGAAATCGCCTTCGTCGGCGACCTTCCGGATCAGCTCGTGCATGTCGTAGGGCTGGTTGGCGCTCGGCGGGATCAGCGTGTCGAGGCTCGGCTCGGCACGGTCCCACGGGTCCTCGCTCGGCCGCTCGGGCACCGCGACGCGGTTGGACAGCGGTAGGAAGTCGAAGAACTCTCGCGCCGCCAAGAGCGCATCGATGTCGTTCTCGAGCGCCAGATCAGCGACCGACGACTTGGTGGTGTGAGTGACAGCCCCGCCCAGCTCCTCCTGAGTCACCACCTCGTTGGTAACGGTCTTCACCACCTCGGGGCCAGTGACGAACATGTAGCTCGAATCCTTCACCATGAAGATGAAGTCGGTCATCGCCGGCGAATAGACCGCACCGCCCGCGCATGGCCCCATGATAAGGCTGAGCTGCGGCACCACGCCGCTCGCGAGCACGTTGCGCTGGAACACCTCGGCATAGCCGGCGAGGCTGGCGACACCTTCCTGGATGCGAGCGCCGCCCGAATCGTTGAGGCCGATCACCGGCGCGCCGACCTTCATCGCCGCGTCCATGATCTTGCAGATCTTCTGCGCGTGGCGCTCCGACAAGGAGCCGCCGAACACCGTGAAATCCTGAGCGAAGACATATACCAGCCGGCCGTTGATGGTGCCGCTGCCGGTGACCACTCCGTCTCCAGGAATGCGCTGGTCGGCCATCCCGAACTCGGTCGCATTATGTTCGACGAAGGCGTCGACTTCCTCGAAGCTGCCCTCATCGAGGAGGACGTCGAGCCGTTCGCGGGCGGTCAGGCGCCCTTTGGAATGCTGGGCATCGATGCGGCGCTGGCCGCCACCAATGTGCGCGGCGGCGCGGCGGCGTTCGAGTTCTGCGATAGTGCTGCTCATGGGGGCAGGCTCTTCGGACAGGGCGCGGCCGGCGTCAACTTGGTCAAGGATTCACGCTAATCTTTGTTAGACCTCCGGAACCAATAGCCCGCGCTAGAGGTTAGTTCGCTTGGTGCGGTGCGGTAGTTCCGTTCTGCACTGCAGCATTGCCGGACCGACGGTCTGCCCTCGTGGTGGAACCTGACTCGGACCATTTTTGTTCTGTTGAAATTCTTCATCTCTTTTGAGAGGTTTACTTCGCATGTTCGACAAAGTCGGCGTATCTAGCTCTGGCTCTTCCCAGCTTCCGGCTTACCCGAACAAACGGACGACCCTTCTCTGCTTCTCGCATCTTCGGTGGGACTTCGTGTTCCAGCGCCCGCAGCACCTGATGAGCCGGTTCGCCAAGTCGATGCCGGTTGTCATCTGGGAGGAGCCGGTGATGGCCGCCCACGACGATGGCCCGTCGCTCGATGTCCGCCCCGCCAAGGGCATGGACAACGTGACCTTGGTCACCCCGCGCATTCCCGAAGGTCTCGACGTCAACGCCGAGCGTACGGTCCTGAAGGGCCTGCTCGACCAGTACGTGTCGAGCACCGAGGGTCGCCTGATCCGCTGGTATTACACGCCCATGATGCTGCCCTTTTCGCGGCATCTGGATGCTGTAGCGACGGTCTATGACTGCATGGACGAGCTGTCTGCCTTCCGTTTCGCGCCCACTGAACTTCTCGACCTCGAGCGCGAGCTGCTCGAAGCTGCGGACGTCGTCTTCACTGGCGGTTATTCGCTTTATGAGGCGAAGAAGAAGCGGCATGGCAACGTCCATCCCTTCCCGTCGTCGGTCGATCGGGCGCACTTCGGTGCCGCGCGCGCCGGGATCACCGATCCGGCCGATCAGGCCGGTATCGCCCGTCCGCGCCTTGGCTTCTACGGCGTCATCGACGAGCGGCTCGACCTCGAGCTTCTCGATCAGGTCGCCGTCTTGCGCCCCGAGTGGCAGCTGGTGATGGTTGGCCCCGTAGTGAAGATCAGCGAGGACGACCTCCCACGCCGCGAGAACATCCACTATCTTGGCGGCAAGACTTACGACGAACTGCCGACCTACCTCGCCAACTGGGACATGGCGATGATGCCGTTCGCCATCAACGAGGCGACCCGCTTCATCTCGCCGACCAAGACCCCCGAATATCTCGCCGCCGGCAAGCCGGTGGTCTCGACGCCGATCAAGGACGTCAAGCGTCACTATGAGAAGCTGTCGGGCGTGATGATCGCCGGGACGGCGGAGCAGTTCGTCGACGCGGGCGACCGCGCACTAGGCCTGACGCAAGGCCAGGGCGGCGACTGGCTGGCCGAGGTCGACCTCGCGTTATCCGACATGAGCTGGGACACGACCCAGGCGCGCATGGCTGCTTTGCTCGGCGAAGTGACCGAACAGGGTCAGAAGATCGAGCGCCCGGCCTTCGGCCAGGGTCACCTGACCCATTCGAAGAACAAGAAGTACGACTATCTGATCGTCGGCTGCGGCTTTGCCGGCTCGGTCTTGGCCGAGCGGCTGGCGAGCCAGCATGGCGCCCGCGTGCTGATGATCGACAAGCGCAATCACGTCGCCGGCAACGCTTATGACGAGTATGACAAGAATGGCATCCTATACCACAAGTACGGGCCGCACATCTTCCACGCCAACAGCGACGAGATCGTCAGCTACCTGTCGCAGTTCACCCAGTGGCGCCCGTACGAGCACCGCGTGCTCGCCAACGTCCGCGACATGCAGGTGCCGATCCCGATCAACCGGACGACGCTGAACGAGCTGTTCAACGCCGGCCTCAAGACCGACGAGGATGCCGCGGCATTCCTGGCGGCTCGCGCCGAGCCGGTGGCGGACATCAAGACCAGCGAAGACGTGGTCATCAATGCGGTCGGACGAGAGCTCTACGAGCTGTTCTTCCGCGGCTACACCCGCAAGCAGTGGGGCCTCGATCCGTCGGAGCTCGACAAGCAGGTGACCAGCCGCATCCCGACGCGGACCAACACCGACGATCGGTATTTCACCGACACGCACCAGATCATGCCACTGCACGGCTATACCAAGATGTTCGAGAAGATGCTCGACCATCCGCTGATCGACAAGCAGCTTGGCACCGACTTCCGCGATGTCCGCAACGACATCGATGCGGCGCACATCATCTACACCGGGCCAATCGACGAATATTTCGACTGGCGCTTCGGCAAGCTGCCTTATCGGTCGCTGCGGTTCGTCCACTCGACTATCGACAAGGAGCAATTCCAGCCGGTGGCGGTGGTCAACTACCCGGACACGGAGACCCCCTACACCCGCATCTCCGAATACAAGCACATGACGGGTCAGGAGCATCCCAAGACCACCATCACCCTCGAATATCCGAGCGCGGAAGGTGATCCCTACTACCCAATCCCGCGGCCCGAAAATCAGCTCCTCTTCAAGAAGTATGAGGCGCTGGCGGATGCGACCCCGGGCGTGACCTTCGTCGGGCGGCTCGCGACCTACCGTTACTACAACATGGACCAGATCGTCGGACAGGCGCTCGCCACCTTCCGCCGGATGGACGAGGCCCGCACCAAGATCGGAGCCTCCAGCCGGACTCTTCGCCTGGCCATTTGAAGCCGGGAGATCGAGCAATGAGCGAAGATCGAGAACGCAACACTCCGCCCCTCGAGTTATGGGGCGGAGTGGAATGCACCGTTGTCCGCCTCGGTGATAGTTACCGCGACCAGGTCGTCGAGACCGGCCATTCGGTCCGCCTTGCCGATCTTAATGCCATCGCCGAATTGGGTATCCGCACGGTTCGCTATCCCATCGTCTGGGAGCGGGTCGCACGGGACAGCCCGGACCGAATGGACTTCGCCTGGCACGACGAACGGCTGCGGCGGCTGCGAGACCTTGGCGTGCGGGTTATCGGTGGCCTCGTCCACCATGGGTCGGGGCCGATCTACACCGATCTCCTTGATCCCGAGTTCGGCGACAAGCTTGGACGCTACGCGGCCCGGGTGGCCGAACGATACCCCTGGATCGAACATTGGACCCCGGTCAACGAGCCGCTGACCACAGCCCGCTTTGCCTGCATGTACGGGCACTGGTACCCGCACCGGAAGAGCTTCGCTGACACGCTGCTGGCGCTTGCAAACGAATGCAACGGATCGCTTGCAGCCATGCGGGCAATCCGCGAAGTAATCCCGGAGGCCCAGCACGTCAGCACCGAGGATCTTGGCAAGACCTGGTCGACCCGCACGCTTGCCTATCAAGCGGCGCATGAGAATGCGCGGCGCTGGCTGAGCCTAGACCTGCTGACGGGGCGGGTGGACGACAATCATAGGTTCCGCCGCGCTCTGCGAAAGGCTGGGGTTCCCGATGCCCTGCTGGAAGACCTGCGCACGGGCGATGCGGCGCCCGACATCATCGGGATCAATCATTACCTCACCAGCGAGCGCTACCTCGACGAGCGGGCCGAGCAGTTCCCGGGCGAGCGGGTCGGAAGCAACGGCCACCATGCCTATGTGGATGTCGAAGCGGTGCGCATGCCGCGGCTTGCCGGGCTGACCGGTCCCGCGGCCCGGCTGCGCGAAGCATGGCAGCGCTACGGCATTCCGCTTGCGATCACGGAAGTCCATCACGGCTGCACCCGCGAAGAACAACTGCGCTGGCTCCATGAGGTGTGGACCGCTGCCGAGACTGTGCGGGCAGAAGGCGCAGACGTGCGTGCGGTGACCTTGTGGTCGTTGTTCGGCAACGTCGACTGGCGCTCCCTACTGACGGCCCGAGAAGGCATCTACGATGTTGGCGCCTTCGACACCCGCGGTGGTGGCACCCGGCCGACCCTTATCGCCAAGGCCGCACGGTCACTGGCCAGCGGGACTATGCTGTACCATCCGGCAGCCGAGGGCATGCCCTGGTGGAAGCGGCCGGAGCGTTTCTACACGGGCGCGCAGCCTTGCGCGCCCGATCGGTTCGGGAGCCTGCCCTTGCTCGTCACTGGCGCCACCGGCACGTTGGGCAAGGCATTCGCCCGGATCTGCACCCATCGCGGCCTTGCCCATCAGGTGACCGACCGCGCCGCGCTCGATATCACCGATGAAGCCAGCATCGATCAGGCGCTCGACCGCTTGCATCCGTGGGCGGTAATCAACACCGCCGGCTTTGTTCGCGTGCCCGAAGCAGAGCAGCAGCCCGAGGACTGCTTCCGGATCAATACTAACGGCCCCGAACTGCTTGCCGCCGCCTGCGCCAAGCGCGGCATCCCGTTCGTGACCTTCTCCTCTGATCTGGTGTTCGACGGCAGGCTCGGCCGACCCTATCTCGAACCCGATCCCACCAGTCCCGCCTGCGTCTATGGCGAAAGCAAGGCGCAGGCCGAGGACCGGGTGGTGGCGATTAATCCCGACGCCCTTATCATCCGGACCAGCGCGTTTTTCGGGCCGTGGGATCCGCACAACTTCCTTCATCAAACGCTGTCGGCCCTCAGTCGGGGCGAGGAAGTTCATGCCAGCGACAATGCCATTGTTTCGCCGACCTATGTCCCCGACCTAGTTCACGCTACCCTCGACCTCCTGCTAGACGGCGAACGGGGGCTCTGGCACCTTGCCAATGCCGGCAGCATCAGCTGGCTGGAGCTCGCCCGGGAGATTGCCGGGCGGACCAAACTTTGCCCCAAGAAGATCCGCGGTACTGGGGGCAAGCGAGCCGACACCACGCTTGGAACCAATCGCGGGCAGATACTCCGTCCGCTCACCGCTGCCCTGGACGATTACGTCCGTTATGCCGAGACGCTGCCGCGCTAAGTCCCGCTGAACCTTCCAAGACGCTTGTGCTTTAACGGTGGAGGAAAGGACCGATCGCCTTGCAGCCGACCAGCCACTGGCCCCAGCGCCTTTATCTCGTCCGTCACGGCCAGAGCCAGGGCAATGTCGCGCGCGACCGCTCCGAAGCGGAAGGGCTGACGACCATTGGCATCAATATCCGCGACGTTGACGTGCCGTTGTCCGACCTTGGGCACCAGCAGGCCGACGCCGCGGGCCGCTGGTTCGCCGCTCTGCCCGACCACGAGAAGCCCGAGGTGATCCTTTCCTCGCCCTATCTGCGCGCCCGGCAGACCGCGCGCGCGATCTGCGAGGCGGGCGGGCTCGCCGGTGGGCGCGCGCGCACTGTGATCGACGAGCGGCTGCGTGAACGCGAGTTCGGGGTGTTCGACGGCCTGACCGCGCTCGGCATCCGGCAGAACTATCCGGAGGAAGCCGCCCATCGCGCCCGGCTGGGCAAATTCTATCATCGGCCGCCAGGTGGGGAGAGCTGGGCCGACGTCATCCTGCGGCTGCGTTCGGCGATGAACTCGATCAACCTTCATTACAGCGGACGGCGAGTGCTGATTGTCTGCCATCAGGTGGTGGTGCTGTGCATGCGCTACGTGCTGGAGGAGCTGGAGGAAGCCGACATCCTCGCCATCGACAAGGCGGCGGATATCCTGAACTGCGGCATCTGCGCGTTCGATTTCCAGGTGCAGGAGCTCGATTGCGCGCCCCGGCTCGCGCTGTGGAACCACGCGGCGCCGCTTGAACAGCAGGGCGCACCGGTCACCGCCGCACCCGACCAGATGGTGGGGAGCCGGTGAGCGCGCCGGTTGAGCTTGCCCTTGAGGCGCTCCAGCAACACCCGCTTCCGCCCGTCGCCAGCGGCGACAAGGACGATCGCGGTTCCATCCTGATCATCGCCGGCAGCCGCGAGGTCGCGGGCGCGGCGCTACTGACGGCGCTGGGCGCCATGCGGGCAGGTGCCGGGCGGCTGCAGATCGTCACGGTGGAAAGCGCGGCGGCCGGCCTTTCCATCTCCATGCCCGAAGCGATGGTCACCGGCCTCGCCGAGGGCCGCGACGGGGGGTTTGCTCCCTCGACGGTCAAGGCATTGGCCGAGCGCGCCGAGGCTGCCGACGTGGTGGTCGCGGGCCCGGGCATGCGCGGCAACAAGTCTACCGAAGCGCTCGCTGCCGCGCTGGTCCAACGCGGAAAGCCGCTGGTGCTCGACGCCGCGCTGCTGCGCGCGCTTCCGGCCCGGCGCGAGGAGGTCAATGCCGCGGGATGCCCGACCATTCTCCTGCCCCACGCCGGGGAGATGGCCAGCCTGCTCGGCTGCGAAGAAGAGGAGGTGGAGGCGGACCCGGCGGCGGCCGGCCTTCGCTGCGCCACCTGCTATGACGCGATCACCCTCGTGAAAGGGGTCACCAGCCACATCGTCACGCCCGACGGGCAGGTCTTTCGCTATCGCGGCGGCGGACCGGGCCTTGGCATTTCAGGGTCGGGCGACACGCTGGCCGGGATCGTCGGCGGGCTGCTCGCACGAGGTGCCGACCCGCTCGCCGCCTTGCTGTGGGGCGTGTGGTGCCATGGCGAGGCCGGGCGCCGACTGGGCGAGCGGATCGGGATGCTCGGCTACCTCGCGCGGCAAATACCGGACGAAGTGCCCGGCATCCTGCGCGACTGCGGCATGCTTAGCTGACGCCGTAGTCGTCGAGTTCGTCGCCAACCAGCCGCACCACGTGCAGCACGTTGGTTGAGCCCGCGGTTCCGAACGGCACGCCGGCCATGATGATGACCCGCTGCCCGCCAGCGGCGAGCTTATGGCGAATTGCCATGCGCTTGGCCTTGCCGACCATCTCCTCGAAGCTGGCGACATCGCGGGTGTGGACCGCATGGACGCCCCACACTAGGCCCATGCGCCGGGCGACCTGACGGCTGGCGGTCATCACCAGCAGCGGCACAGGGCCACGTTCACGCGCGATCCGGCGGGCGATCGCACCGGTCGAGGTGTAGCAGACCATGGCCGCGACCTTGACCGTGTTCGCGATGTTGCCCGCGCTTTCGGCCAGCGCATCGGCGGTGTTGGGCTCCGCGGGGGTGGCGGTGAAATGCACGCGCGCGGCATAATTGGGATCGGCTTCGACCGAGCGGCCGATCCGATCCATCATGAAGACGGCCTCGGTCGGAAACTGACCCGCGGCGCTTTCGGCCGACAGCATGATTGCGTCGGCGCCGTCATAGATAGCGTTGGCGACGTCGCTGACTTCGGCCCGGGTCGGGGTCGGCGAGGTAATCATGCTTTCCAGCATCTGGGTCGCGACCACCACCGGTTTGCCGAGTTCACGGGCGCGGGCAACGATCATCTTCTGCAAGGGCGGAACGGCCTCGGCCGGAAGCTCCACGCCAAGATCGCCGCGCGCAACCATCACGGCGTCGGCAAGCGCGAGAATGCCTTCCAGCCGCTCGATCGCCGCCGGCTTCTCGATCTTGACCATCAGCGCCGCCTTGTCGCCGATCAGCGCGCGGGCTTCCTCGACGTCTTCGGGCCGCTGGACGAAGCTCAAGGCGATGTAGTCGGCCCCCTGCGCCAGCGCGAACTGGAGGTCGGCGCGGTCCTTCTCGGTGAGCGCGGGGATCGGCACCAGCACGTCGGGGACATTGACGCCCTTGTTGTTGCTGACCTTGCCGCCGACCTCGACGATGGTCTCGATCCGGGTGGCGCTCACCGCCGCGACGCGCAGGCGGATCTTGCCGTCGTCGATCAGCAGCTGGTCGCCCTCTCGGACCGCTTCGAACAGTTCAGGATGCGGCAGCTCGACCCGTTCGGCCGAACCCGGCGCCGTGTCGGCGTCGAGGATGAAGCGGGCACCGGTGTCGAGCATCGCGGTCCCTTCCGCGAACTGCCCGACCCGAAGCTTGGGCCCCTGAAGATCGAACAGGATGCAGCTCGGCCGCTTGTGCTCGACCTCCAGCGCGCGAATGGTTTCGACCAGCTTGGCCTTGGTCGCCTGGTCGCCATGACTCATGTTGATGCGAAAGGCATCCGCCCCGCAGGCCATCAGCTTGGCGATCATCTCCCGGCTGCTTGACGCAGGTCCCAGCGTGGCGAGAATCCTGACCTTGCGCTCGCGCGGTCCAACCGACATCGCCACGTTTACTCCTGCTCGTTCCTGCTGTTGCCGCCGAGCCATAGCGGGCACCGCAGCTTGTTCAACCGCTTGGCGACCCCGTTCTGCTCGCTTAAGGGCCCCGGCGCATACCTATTCACCGGGGAGAGGGAATCATGGCCGACGATAATGTCGCCGCCGATCAGCTGCGGCTTCTGATCGAGCGTATCGAGCGTCTGGAAGAAGAAAAGAAGGGCGTCGCAGACGACATCAAGGATGTCTACGGCGAGGCCAAGGCGACCGGCTTCGACACCAAGACGATGCGTCAGGTGGTTCGCCTGCGGAAAATGGAGAAGCATGCCCGCGACGAAGCGGACGCTTTGCTCGAAACCTATCGCAATGCGCTGGGCCTGCACTAAGGTCAGCTTCTGACAGGGGGAGCCAAACGCTTGATCATCACCACCACCTCGTCGCTCGATGGGCGACCGGTTCGCGACTATCTCGGCCTGGTCGGCGGTGAGGTCATCGTCGGCGCCAACGTCATCAAGGATATCTTCGCCTCGGTTACCGATTTCCTGGGCGGCCGGTCGGGCGCCTACGAATCGTCGATACAGGAAGCGCGCGCCCAAGCCATGCAGGAGATGGAGGCCTCGGCCCGCCGGCTTGGTGCCGATGCCATTCTGGCAGTCGACTTCGACTATGAGGTGATCGGCAAGTCGGGCTCGATGCTGATGGTTTGCGCCTGCGGCACCGCGGTGAAGCTCTAGGCAGCCGACTCGGCGCGATTGAGCCGGCGGGGCAAGCTGGCTAGAGGCGGGCCCAAGCACAACACAGCGGGACACTCATGGCCGGCCATTCCAAATTCAAGAACATCATGCACCGCAAGGGCGCGCAGGACAAAAAGCGCTCCGGCATGTTTTCCAAGCTCAGCCGCGAAATAACTGTTGCGGCAAAGATGGGGATGCCGGACCCCGACATGAACCCGCGCCTGCGCGCGGCGGTCAACGCCGCCAAGGCGCAGTCCATGCCCAAGGACAATATCCAGCGCGCGATCGACAAGGCGAGCAAGGGCGACGCGGAGAATTACGAGGAAGTCCGCTACGAGGGCTATGGCCCGAACGGCGTGGCGATCATCGTCGAGGCGCTGACCGACAATCGCAATCGCACCGCGACCAACGTCCGCACGGCTTTCAGCAAGAACGGCGGCAACCTCGGCGCGAGCGGAAGCGTCAGCCACGGCTTTGAGCGGCTTGGCTTGATCGAATATTCGGCCAGCGTTGGCGATGAAGACAAGGTCATGGAAGCGGCGATCGAGGCTGGCGCCGACGACGTCCAAAGCGACGAGGACGGGCACCAGATCTGGACCCAGCAGGACGGTATGCACGATGTCGCGAAGGCCCTCGAAGCGGCGCTTGGGCCCGCTGACGCGGTTAAGCTTGCTTGGAAGCCGACCCTCAACACCGAAGTATCGGGCGACGCGGTCGCGAGCCTGATGAAGCTGGTCGACGCACTCGAGGACGATGATGACGTCCAGACCGTGTGGGGTAATTACGACATTTCGGACGACGAGCTGGCGAAGCTCGGCTGAGCCGCCACCCGTGATCATCCTCGGCCTCGATCCTTCGCTCTCGTCCTGTGGGTGGGGGATCGTCCGGGCCGAGGGCAACCGCCTGGCGCATGTCGCCAACGGGCAGATCAAGACCAAGGCGAGCCTGCCGCTCGCGACGCGGCTGGCCGAATTGGCTGACGCACTCGAAGCCATCGTCACCGAGCATCGGCCGGCCGCGGCGGCTGCCGAGGAGGTGTTCGTCAACAAGAACCCGGCGTCGACCCTCAAGCTGGCGCAGGCGCGCGGGGTGGCGCTGATGTGCGCCGCACGTGGCGGCTTAGAGGTCGGCGAATATGCTCCCTCCGTGGTCAAGAAAGCGGTGGTCGGCACTGGCGGCGCGTCTAAGGAGCAGGTCCACGCTATGGTTGCGATGCTGCTTCCCGGCGCCGCAATCGCCGGGGAGGATGCGGCAGACGCCCTCGCGGTGGCCATTACCCACGCCCATCACCTCGCCAGCGCACGGCGTGGCATCCGCTAGGCAGCAAAGGCATTTGCGTGCGCCTTTTGTTCCTGCTCTAAGTCCCTCATGATCGCCCGCCTCGCCGGCACCCTTGCTGAACTTTCCGCCGAAAGCGCCGTGATAGACGTGCGCGGGGTCGGCTATCTCGTGCTGGCGAGCGGCCGCACCCTGTCAGCGCTTCCTCCGGTCGGCGGCGACGTGATCCTCCTGACCGAGCTTCAGGTGCGCGAAGATTCGATGACCCTGTTCGCATTCGGCGCGGCGGCGGAGCGGGAGGCGTTTCGGCAGCTGACGAGCGTGCAGGGCGTCGGCGGGCGGCTGGCGCTGGCGATCCTCACCATCCTCTCGCCCGACGAATTGGCGCGCGCCGTGTCGGCCGGGGACAAGGCGATGATCGCGCGCGCCAGCGGAGTCGGCCCCAAGCTTGCTCAGCGCATCGCTCTCGAACTGCAGGGCAAACTCGGCCTTGCTCCAGCGCTTGGGCCGGGCAGGCCAGCGGCTGCCAACCCGGCGACCAACGATGCGCTGTCCGCGCTCGCCAATCTCGGCTTCAAGCCGGCGGAAGCGGCGCAGGCGGTCGCTGCGGCTGCCGAAGATCTGGGGCCGGACGCTTCCCTCGATTCGCTGGTCCGGCTCGCGCTAAGAAAGGCCGCCAAATGACCGAGCATCGCGCCTCTTGCCGCTGCGGACAGCTGACGGCGATCGCAGCGGGCGATCCGGTCCGGGTATCGGTCTGCCACTGCCTCAACTGCCAGAAGCGGACGGGCAGCGCGTTCGCGGTGCAGGCGCGCTGGCCCAGCGATCGGGTAGTGACCACCGGCCAGACGGCTGCCTTCCGCAAGGTCGGCGACAGCGGCAATTGGGCGGACTTCCATTTCTGTCCCGAATGCGGCTGCGACGTCTGGTTCATAAATGGCGGGCCGACCTTGCACCCGGCCGTCGGCGACAGCATGGCGATACCGCTTGGCGCCTTTGATGATCCGCATTTCGCCAGCCCGCAATTCTCGGTGTTCGAAAGTCGCAAGCACGAATGGCTTGAGATTAGCGGGCCAGGGATCCACCACGACTGATGGCTACCGATCCCGACCGCATCACCACGCCCGAGCGTACGGCCGAGGACGTCGATGCCGCGCTCCGCCCCAAGCGGCTCGACGAGTTCGTGGGGCAGCAGGCGGCGCGAGAGAACCTGCGCGTGTTCATCGCCGCGGCCAAGGCGAGAGGCGAGGCGCTCGACCATGTACTGTTTTTCGGACCTCCGGGCCTCGGCAAGACGACGCTGGCGCAGATCGTTGCGCGCGAAATGGGCGTCGGGTTCCGCGCCACCTCCGGGCCGGTGATCGCCAAATCGGGTGATTTGGCCGCGCTGCTGACCAATCTCGAAGACGGCGACGTCCTGTTCATCGACGAGATCCACCGCCTCAATCCGGCGGTCGAGGAAGTGCTCTACCCCGCGATGGAAGACCGCGCGCTCGACCTCGTCATCGGCGAGGGGCCGTCAGCGCGCTCGGTGCGGATCGACTTGCCGCGCTTCACCCTGGTCGGGGCGACCACGCGGCAGGGGCTGCTGACGACTCCGCTGCGCGATCGGTTCGGCATTCCAGTGCGGCTCAATTTCTACACCGTGCCCGAGCTGGAGCTGGTGGTCCGCCGCGCCGCCAGCCTGCTGGGCGCGCCGGTGACTGAGGACGGCGCCCACGAGATCGCGCGGCGCAGCCGCGGCACGCCGCGCATCGCCGGGCGCCTGCTGCGCCGGGTCCGCGACTTCGCTCATGCTGCGGGTGCCGACAGCATCGACATGGCGGCCGCCGACCGGGCGCTCAGCCGGCTCGAAATCGACGCCCTTGGGCTCGACGCAATGGATCGCCGCTACCTCCACATGATTGCAGACCTTTACGGCGGCGGGCCGGTCGGGGTGGAGACGCTGGCGGCCGGCCTCAGCGAGCCGCGCGATACGATCGAAGATGTGATCGAGCCCTATCTCATTCAGCTCGGCCTCATTGCCCGCACCGCACGCGGACGTTGTCTTAACGGCAAGGCCTGGACCCACCTTGGCCTCAGCCCGCCGGCAGGCACCGCCAACGGCCTCTTCGACTAGGGAATATCGGTATGTCGCTTCTGCTTGCCCTCGCTGCCCAGGCCGCCGCCGCCCAGCCTGCCTCTGCGGCACCCGACTATAGCAAGGATGCAACCTGGCTCTGCCTGCCAGGACGCGCCGACACCTGCTCGGCCCCGCTCGCCACCACGGCGCTGACCGCCAAGGGCTATGGCTCGAACGGGCAGTTGCGCCCGGCCGCCAATCCCAAGGTTGATTGTTTCTACGTGTATCCGACCGTCAGCCAGGATCGCGGGCTCAACAGCGACCTCGTCGCCAATGAAGAAAAGGGCGCGGCCGCCTCGCAATTTGCCCGGTTCGCCAGCGTCTGCCGCCCGTTTGCTCCCGTTTACCGCCAGATGACCAGCGCCGCGATCGGGGCGGCGGCGCTCGGGCGCGGCATCGTGCCCAACTTCAACATCGCTTATGGCGACGTCCGCAGCGCCTTCCGCAACTTCATCGCACCTCGCGGCAAAGGTCGTCCATTTGTGCTGGTCGGGCACAGCCAGGGTAGCTGGCTCCTCCAGCGACTGATCGCCGAGGAGATCGAAGGCAAGCCGATTGCGGGACAGATGGCGCTGGCGATCCTCCCCGGCTTCAACGTGCTGGTGCCCACAGGCAAGACGGTCGGTGGCACCTTCAAGTCGACGCCGCTCTGCACCCGCGCCGGGCAGCGCGGTTGTGTCGTCACCTACGTCTCCTATCGCACGGGCAATCCGCCGCCGGCGGGCGCCCTGTTCGGCTATGCCCCGGCTGCGGGAATGACGGTCGCTTGCACCAATCCGGCTGCACTCGCTTCGCGCGACTGGGCGAACCTCGACAGCTACTGGCCGACCCGGACCACCTATCCGGTGCCGGGCGGTCCGGTCCGCTGGTCGACCGAAGGCGTCCCGCCGACCCCCTTCGTCCGCACCGAAGGGCTTGCGTCCGGCCGCTGCGTGCAGGACGGGCAGCGCGGCTATCTGGAAATCCGCACCAACGTCACACCCGGCGCCAAGTGGACCAACCGGATCGGCGGCGAAGTCGGGATCGGCGGCTTGTTCATTCCGGGCTGGGGCATGCACCTTGCCGACGTGCCGGTAGCACAAGGTGACCTCCTGCGATTGGTTGAAGCGGTCAGCCGCTAGTCGTCCATGCGGGGTTCACGCCCGAGTCCTGCACCGCTAGAGCCGCCGGGGTGACGACCACCTCCCTCGACCAGCCCTATCGCGGCGGCTTCGTCGGCCCGGAGCACCGCTTCGCGCTGACGGTCTATTTCGAAGACACCGACACCGCCGGCATTGTCTATTACGCCAATTATCTGAAGTTCATGGAACGGGCCCGCTCGGACATGTTGCGCGCGGCGGAGATCGACCAGCGCGGCGCGCTCGAGGCTGGCACCGGCGTCTATGCGGTGGCCGAGGCCAATGTGCGCTACCTTCGCCCGGCCAAGCTCGGCGACGATCTCGTTATCGTCTCCACCGTCGAGGAAGTCCGCGCCGCATCCGTCCGGATTCAGCAACGAGTCATCCGCGCTGGCGAGACTCTGGCCGAGGGGCGGATTACCGCCGCTTTTCTGACGCCCGATGGCCGCCCGACGCGGCAGCCGAGGGATTGGGTTGCACGGTTTGAAGAGATCCGCGCCGCAACGATGGAGACGCAATGACGGCCCCCGCCGCCGATTTGATGAGCCCGCTTGCCCTGTTCCTACACGCCGATATCGTGGTGAAGGCGGTGATGATTGGGCTGCTGCTGGCGAGCGTTTGGACCTGGGGGATCATCATCACCCATGCCCGCCGTCTGAAGCAGATCAACCGCGACACGGAGGTGTGGGAGCGCGATTTCTGGGCGGCCAAGGACATCGACGCTTACCACGATACGCGTGGCAAGGATGACGTGCCGAGCGCACGGATTGTCACCGCGGGCCTCAAGGAATGGCGCCATTCGGTGGGCCTTACGACCAGTGACCGCAGCGGTGCGCGCGAGCGGCTGACAACCGTCATGAGCGCAGAGGTGGAGGGCGAGCTCGACCGCTTGTCGGACCGCCTCAACATCCTCGCCACCGTCGCCAGCTCGGCGCCGTTTATCGGCCTGTTCGGCACCGTCTGGGGCATCATGCGCAGCTTCACCGCGATTGCGGGGGCCAACAACACCAGCCTCGCAGTGGTCGCTCCGGGCATCGCCGAGGCGCTGTTCGCCACCGCCATAGGCCTGTTCGCGGCCATTCCGGCGCTAATTGCCTATAACCGGCTGACCCACGGGCTCGACCGGCTGGAAGCCAAGCTGAACCGCTTCGCCGACCGCTTTCATGCGACCCTCAGCCGCGAGCTGGAGCGCGGCTAGTGGGCGGGTCGGTCGGAAGCAGGCGGCGCGGGGGCCGACGGGCGCCGATGGCCGAAATCAACGTCACGCCGCTGGTCGACGTGATGCTGGTGCTGCTGATCATCTTCATGGTCACCGCCCCGCTGCTGGTCGCAGGCGTGCCGGTCGATCTACCGGAAAGCCGCGCGGCGCCGCTCGATAATCAGGTCCAACCGGTGCAGATCAGCCTTGATGGTGAAGGCCGCATCTTCATCGACGACGGGCAGGTCGCCGAGACGGCGCTGCCGCAGCGGCTTGCGGCGATCGCCGCCGAACCGGCACCTGAAGAAGGGCGCCGCATCTTCCTCCGCGCTGACCGCGGGCTCGATTACGGCCGGGTCATGCGGGTAATGGGCGAGCTCAACCGCGCCGGCCTTAATCGCGTGGCCTTGGTCAGTATGTCCGAGGGCGGGCAGTGAGGGTCGATACGGGGGAAGCAAAAGGCACGGCGGCGGCACTTCTGCTGCATGTCGTGCTCGTGGTGGCGCTGACCACCAGCCTTGCCAAGGTGCCGAGCCCGCCAGAGCCGCCGCCGGTGCAAGTCGAGTTCGTCGACAGCGAGGAGGTGGCGCTGACCGCCGCTGCCCCGACGCCGGCCACGCCTCCGCCCGCCGCTCAGGCGCCTGCGCCTTTGCCGGAGCCGACCCCTGCACAGCCCGCACCGCCGGTCCAGCAAGCCGCGCCGCCACCGCCGCTTCCGGCACCGGTCACCCGGCCGACCCCGGCACCCGTTGCTCGCCTCTTGCCCACCCGCCCTGCGCCGGCAACCGCACGGTCCCAGCCCGCCCGACCCGCGCCCGCCCAGCCGCGCCCTGCACCCCCGCGCCAGTCGCGGATCGGCGACGATTTCCTGCGCGGCATTCCCAGCGACCGCGATCTCGGGCCACGGGAAGCCTCGCCCGGCGCAGCCACCTTCAGCGCCGCTGCCAAGGCCAGCGTCGACAGCGCGATCAAGCGCCAGATCCAGCCTTGCGCGGCGCGACAGCCAACACTTGGCCCCAGCGCGGACCGAATTCGGGTGACGGTCAATCTGCGCCTCGACCGCTCGGGCCGCCTCTCACGCCCGCCCTCCCTCGTTCGCACCTCGGGGGTCGACGAGGACAATGCCAGGTTCGAGGATCTCGCCTACGATCAGGCCGTGGCCGTATTCCGCGCCTGCTCGCCCTTGCGCCTACCGGCGGAGCTGTACAGCACCCCGCAAGGCGGCTGGGGTAACATCAACCTGACTTATGCCGCAAAATGAGGACGACCGATGAAGCGTAATCTGCTGCTCGCCATGACAGCGCTGGTGGCGAGCCCGGCGCTTGCGCAAGGCGAGCCGCCGCCGGTCGATGTCGAAGTGACCAGCGGCGGGGTGAACACCGCCACTTCCATTGCTGTGCCGCCGATGCCGACCGAAGGCGGCGTTGAGATGGCACTCGGCCGTAACATTGCCGGGGTGATCGCCAGTGGTCTGCGCACCAGCGGACGCTTCGCGCCGCTCGGGCCGTCGGGCCTGCCCAATTACAGCATCGCGCAGGCCGATGCCCCGGCGTTCGGCGAGTGGCGCGGGCTCGGCGCACAGCAGCTGGTGACCGGTTTCGTGCGCCCCGCCGGCGCTGGGCAGATCACTGTCGGCTGCTACCTGTATGACGTCGGCGCCGGGCGCGAGCTGGTCCGTCAAGGCTATCAGGTCACCACCGAGAACTGGCGCCGCGCGGCCAACAAGTGCGCCGACGCCATCTATTCGCGGCTGACCGGCGAGGGCGGCTTTCTCGACACCCGCGTGGTGTTCGTTGCCGAGACCGGCCCCAAGAACAATCGCCAGAAGCGCATAGCCATCATGGATTCGGATGGCGCGAACCTGCGCTACCTGACCGAAGACGAGGCCACGGTTGTCACGCCGCGCTTCTCGCCCGATGGCAGCCGGCTCGCCTACACCAGCTATCAGGGCCGCCGTGCGCGGGTGTGGGTGCTGGACATCGCTACGGGTGCCAAGCGCCTGCTGGTGCCGGGTTTGGCCCTGACCAGCGCGCCGCGGTTCTCGCCCGATGGCCGCCGCATCGCCTACGCGTTGTCGTCGAACGGCAACACCGACATCTGGGTCGCCAATGCCGACGGGAGCGGCGCGCCGCAGCGGCTGACCAGCGCGCCTGGCATCGACACCGCACCAAGCTATTCGCCCGACGGCCGCCGGATTGTGTTCGAAAGCGACCGCGGCGGATCGCAGCAGCTGTACGTCATGGACGCCGACGGCTCGAACCAGCGGCGGATCAGCTTCGGCGGCCCGTCCGGTTCCCCCGCCTGGAGCCCGCGCGGCGACAAGATCGCGTTCGTCCGCACCGGCTCGTTCCGTATCGGCGTGATGAATGCCGGCGGCGGGGGCGAACAGATCCTGACCGACGGCTGGCAAGACGAGTCGCCAAGCTGGGCACCCAACGGCCAGTTTGTCATGTTCAATCGCTTCACCCGCGACGGGCGCTCGAGCCTGTTCGCTGTCCCGGTCGGCGGCGGCACCGCCCGCCGCCTTCCCACCCCGCAGGACGGTTCGGACCCGAGCTGGTCCCCGTTGCAGCGCTGACAAGGAGAATAATGATGCGCGCACCATTGATCGTCGCTACCCTGGCCCTGAGCCTCTCCCTCACCGCATGCGGCCGCCGTCAGGTGCCCGAGACGACCCCGCCGGCGCAGACGGGTCCGACCGATCCGGCTGCCGCGACCGGGGCGACCGGCGATGAGGTCGGCCTGGTTGAGCTTCCCGGCAGCCAGGCCGCGATGGTCGCGGCGGCGGGTTCGGACACCATCTATTTCGGGACCGACCGGTCGGACGTGTCGGCGGACGCGCAGGCGACGCTCGCCGCGCAGGCCAAGTGGATGCTCGCCAACCCCAATGTCCGCGCGTCGGTCGAAGGTCATGCCGATGAACGCGGCACCCGTGAATATAATCAGGCGCTGGGAGAACGGCGCGCGCAGGCCGCAAAGCAGTATCTGATGGCGCAGGGGGTGCCCGAAGCCCGGCTGCTGACGATCAGCTGGGGCAAGGAACGCCCGGTTGCGACCGGATCGGACGAAAGCGCCTGGGCGCAGAACCGCCGCGCCGTGACGGTGGTGGTTCGCTAATCACCTCGTCGCCCCGATTTCGGCCGGGGCGGCGCATATCACGCGGCGACGCGTGCCCCGCGGGCAGTCATGGCCAGCCACGCACGAGCGGCTTTTTGCGCTTCCGCGATTTCACGCGCCGTCATTTCGATGCTGATCTCCGCGCGGCAAGCCTGGCCGCGTGTGCAGCCGTTCAGCGCCGCGAGGTTGAACCACTTGTGCGCTTCGACCAGATCAACGTCGGTGCCTCCATGGCCCGTCGAATAGGTCACGCCCAGCTCGAATAGCGCATTGACGTCGCCCGCTTCCGCATCGCGAAGGCGGCTCAGCACCAAAAACTCCGCACCCTTTTGACCGATTGCCATGTCTCGAACTCCCCTGTCTCGTTGCAGGCAAGCTCTCCCGTGCGGGCTATCAAATGGTTAACGCGATAATTACCGTTCTACCTGTTGCACCAGAGTGACAGGCATATTGTCGATGAGACGCACTCCGCCGATGCTAGCGGCGGCGATCAGGCGCATCGGTTCGCGAGCCTTTTCAAGCGGTTCGAGGCTCCGCGAATCGACGAGCGCCAGATAGTCCACTGTGGAGAAGTCTGCGGACGATAAGACGGCCATGGCTCGCTCCAGCGCCGGTCTGACCGCGCCACCGGCTGCGATTTCCTTACCAGCCTCCTGCAAAGCGGCTGGCAACGCGACCGCCTTCGCGCGGTTTTCGGCCGACAGCAGGGCGTTGCGCGAAGACATGGCGAGGCCGTCCGCTTCGCGCACGGTCTGGTGCCCGAGAATGGCAACGCCGAGGCCAAGGTCCGCTTCCACCCGGCGGATCACTGCCAATTGCTGCCAGTCCTTCTCGCCGAAGACGGCATGGGTCGGCCGCACCGCCAGCAGGAGCTTCGCCACCACCGTCGCAACACCGTCGAAGTGGCCCGGCCGATGCTCGCCCTCCCAGCGCCCGCTTACCCCCCGCACCGAGATGTTGGTGGCGAAGCCGTCTGGATACAGCTGTGCCGGCGTCGGGAGCCATATGAGGTCGCAGCCCGCCGCTTCCAGCTTGGCGACGTCGGCCTCTTCCGTCCGCGGGTAGCGGGCGAGATCGCCCAGATCGTTGAACTGGAGCGGATTGACGAAGATCGTGGCGGCGACACGGGCGGCATGCTTCCGTGCCTCCGCGATCAGCGCGAGGTGCCCGTCGTGGAGCGCGCCCATGGTCGGCACCAGCGCCAGCGTGTCCCCGGCGCCACGCAGCGCTGCCACCGCCGACTTGAGCCCGCTCAGCTCACGGATGATTTGCACCGCCGAATCCCCCGGTTTACTTGGGTTGCAGATTGACGCGCCTCTGGCGCCCTGCGGGGAAGAAACCAAGTGACGAGCCCACATTTCATTGTCTTCGCCAACGAAAAGGGCGGCACCGGCAAGTCGACCACGGCCGTGCACACCGCCGTCGCGCTGGCCGCTGCCGGCCACCGGGTCGCCGCGCTCGACCTCGACCAGCGCCAGCGCACCACCACCCGCTATCTTGAAAATCGGGCGGCGACGGTGCGGCGTCTCGGCGTCGAGCTGCCGCAGCCGGTGTTCAAGGTGCTCGAGGATCAGAGCGAGGAAGCGCTCGATGCCGCCATCGCGGAGTTGGGAGCGAAAGCCGAGATTCTCGTCATCGACACGCCGGGCCGCGACGACAATGTCGCTCGCGCCGCGATCCTCAAGGCCGACACCCTGGTCACGCCGATGAACGACAGCTTCGTCGACCTCGACCTCATTGGCCAGGTCAATCCCGACACCTTCAAGGTGACCAAGCCCAGCTTCTATGCCGAGCTGATCTGGAACAGCCGCACCGCGCGGGCCAAGACCGCGGGCAAGAGCGTCGACTGGGTCGTGCTCCGCAACCGCCTCCAGCACATCGGCAGCCACAACCAGCAGCGGGTCGGCGCGGCGATGGACGAGCTTGCCCGCCGGGTCGGCTTTCGCGTCATCCCGGGCCTTTCCGAGCGCGTGATCTACCGCGAGCTGTTTCCCAAGGGTCTCACCCTGCTTGACCTCAAGCAGATCGGCGACGCGGGAATTGCGCATATCGCGGCGCGGCAGGAATTGCGCGAAATGGTGGCGGGTCTCGGCCTGCCCGGCGCGGACGCCGCCAAAGCCGCCTGATCTTTCGCGGCCACGCGCAACCTTCTTCAACTCTCCTCGTTCGGGTGCGTAATGACTCACAGCTTCGATCCCACCATCCTCCGCGAATATGACATCCGCGGCATCGTCGGCCGCACCCTTCACGAGGAGGACGCCTACGCACTCGGTCGCACCTTCGCGGCGCAGGGGCAGGAAATGGGAGCGAAGAAGCTAGCGGTCGGGCGCGACGGGCGCGAACATTCGCCGCGGCTCGAGGAAGCGCTGATCCGCGGCCTCACCGAAGGCGGCATGGACGTGGTCCGTGTCGGCCAAGGTCCTTCGCCGATGCTCTACTGGGCCGTGTCGGAGCTCGACGTCGACGGCGGCATCCAGATCACCGGTAGCCATAACCCGGCCGATTATAACGGCTTCAAGATGCTGCTTCCGGGCGGAAGCGTGTTCGGCGGGGCGATCAAGGCACTCGGCGTCCGCGCGTCCGAAGGCCGCTGGAGCGAGGGCAAGGGGCAGATCACCGACGAAGACGTGATGGACCGCTACGTCCACCGCCTGGTCGAAGACTTCAAGGGCGGCGAATATCGCATCGGCTGGGACGCCGGCAACGGTGCCGCGGGCCCTGCCCTCGAGAAGCTGATCAAGCTGCTTCCGGGCGAGCATCACACCCTCTTCACCGACGTCGATGGCCGCTTCCCCAACCATCATCCCGATCCCACGGTCGAGAAGAACCTCGAGCACCTCAAGGCGCTGGTGCGCGAGAAGAACCTCGACTTCGGCATCGCCTTCGACGGCGATGGCGACCGGATCGGCGCGGTCGACGGCGAAGGCCGGGTGATCTGGGGCGACCAGCTACTTATGATCCTTGCCGGACCGGTGCTGCAGGAGCAGCCGGGCGCCACCATCATCGCCGACGTCAAGGCAAGCCAGACGCTGTTCGACCGGATCGGCAAAATGGGCGGCCAGCCGCTGATGTGGAAGACGGGGCACAGCCTGATCAAGTCGAAGATGAAGGAAACCGGCGCGCCGCTGGCGGGCGAGATGAGCGGGCACATCTTCTTCAAGCACCGCTGGTACGGCTTCGACGACGCGCTTTATGCCTCGGTCCGGCTGATCGAGGCCGTCGCGGCAAGCGGCAAGAGCCTGACCCAGCTGCGTACCGAGATGCCGACCTCCGTCTCGACGCCCGAGCTTCGCTTCCCAGTCGACGAGGCTCGCAAGTTCGCGGTGATCGAGGAAGTCCGCGACCGCCTCTCCGCGGACGGCGCGACGGTGGACGCGACCGATGGCGTCCGGGTCAACACACCCGAAGGCTGGTGGCTGCTGCGCGCGTCCAACACGCAGGACGTGCTGGTCGCCCGCGCCGAAGCCACCGACCAGCGCGGACTCGACCTGCTGGTGACCGAGATCGATCAGCAGCTCGCCCTGTCGGAGATCGAGCGCACCGAGGGCGACCACTAAGGCCCCGCGGGGTAGCCGTCAGCGGCGGCTGCAGATCCCGACGCAGATCTTGGGGCGAGCAGTGCGCTTGGCCGCATTCTGATAGGCTTCCCAGCCATCCGGGCGGGTACGCAGCGCAGCGCGCCAATCCTGGCCCTGTGCGGCAAGGGTGGCGACCTCCAGCGTTTTCAGTGCCACCGGCAGAAGCGGAATGATCTCCCGCCCTTCGCACTTCTTCGGTTCATCGTGGCAGCTCGGCGTGGTGACGTCGCGCAGGTTGTTGCGGATCGCGGTCGGACGGTTCTCAACGATGCGATCTGCTGCGAGCACTCGCGGTTCAATCCGGTAAGTCGAACGGCGCTTGCCGCAAATCGTCACATCTACCGCTTCAGCCTTGCCGCCCTCACATCGCAACGCCGCAAATGGCGAGGCGAGGCTCGGCTCCGCCGATGTTTGCGCGATAAGCATCAGACTGGCGATGAGCATGCGCGCACCTCTAAGAAACTGCGGAAGAAGGGTCTTAAACGAAGCGCCGCGTTTTCCCCGCCGCATCGAACAGGGTTAGGTTAAGCGGGTCCTTGGCGCCATCCGCCGTTTCCATGCCGGGCGAACCGCGCGGCATGCCGGGCGCGGAAATACCGATTACTCCCTTGGGCTTCCGTGCAAGCAAAGTGCGCACGGCCTGAGCGGGCACGTGGCCTTCAACTACCAGGCCGCCGACCACGGTGGTGTGGCAGCTGTAGACCGCTTCGGGCACCTTCAGCCGCTGCTTAACGGCGGCCATGTCGTTGCTCTCCCGAACGGTGACGGCAAAGCCCGCGCGGCGCATCGCATCCACCCACTTCATGCAACAACCGCACGTCCGGCTGCGGTAGGTAGTCATGGGCGTGGGAGCGGCAGCCAGGGCTGGCGCTGCGGCTATGGCGATCCCGGTGGCGGTCAGGCCAAGCAGTTGGCGGCGATTCAGGGGAGCGATGATCTCGGTCATGCCACCAGTCATGACTCAACTCACCTCGCCTGTCGATGAACGAGCGCCCGCCCTCAGCCGTCGTCCTCATCATCGTCATAGCCAACGAGGTTGAGCTCGCGTGCCTTGATCTGGCGGGTCATGCACCAGTGCATCAGCGCATCCTCGCGGCCGTGGGTGATCCACACTTCCTTTGGCGCGATCTCGAGAATGGTGTCGGTGAGTTCGCCCCAGTCGGCATGGTCGGAGATGATCAGCGGCAGTTCGACGTTCTTCTGCCGCGCGCGCTGGCGAATCCGCATCCACCCGCTTGCCGCAGCGGTGATCGGATCGGGCAGGCGCCGGCTCCAGCGGTCGTTCAGCGCGCCCGGAGGGCAGAGAACGAGATGGCCCATCATCTCTTTCTTGTCGGCGCCGGCGACCAGGCGAAGCTCGCCAAGGTCGATGCCCTGATCGACGTACAGGCTGCACAGCCGTTCCAGCGCACCGTGAAGGTAGATCGGCTGATGGTGCCCGCGCCGCCGCGCTTCGGCGATCACCCGCTGCGCCTTGCCCAGCGCATAGGCCCCGACCAGCACGCAGCGGTCGGGATTATCGGCGAGGCGGGTCAGCAGACGGTCGATTTCGCCCCCGGTCTCGGGGTGGTGGAACACCGGCAGGCCGAAGGTCGCCTCGGTGATGAAGATATCGCATTTGACGGGCAGGAACGGCTCGCAGGTTGGGTCGGGCCGGCGCTTGTAATCGCCCGAGACGACCACTCGTTCGCCGTTCCAGTCGAGGATGATCTGCGCGCTGCCCAGCACATGTCCGGCGGGGACGAAGCTGACCTCCACCTCGCCGACGGTGACGCTTTGCCCGTAAGCGACTTCGCAGCCGTTCTGATCGCCGTAGCGCACGCCCATGATGGCCAGCGTTTCGGGCGTCGCCCAAACGGTGCCGTGCCCGCCGCGGGCGTGATCGGCATGGCCGTGGGTGACCAACGCGCGGGCTTGCGGCTGCGAGGGATCGACCCAGGCGTCGGCAGGCCGCACATAGATGCCCGTCGGATGGGGCTCGATCCAGGAACCTAGGCGCGGCACGTTTCTTATACGACAAGGACAAGCGGACGGTTCCGCAACCATAATGAGATGAGGGTGCCCCAATGGCCGAAGGCAGCGACGTAAACTATTGGCTCCTGGTGACGGTGCTAGGCCCCCTGCTCCTGGTGGCGGTGATGGCTTGGGCGTTTCTCAAGAACAAGAAGAGCAAGGTCGATCCCGACGTGACCGAGCGCGCGACCCGCGAGAATTATGCGGCAGAACAGCGCGATCATGAGCGCGACGGCAACAGCGGCCTCTGACCGGGGCTGATCTTCCTCCTGTCGTCGCCGGCTGGTTCGAGGCTCGCGGCTGGCAACCGCGCCGTCACCAACTGGAGATGCTGGAACGGGCCCGTGCGGGCCGCCACGCCCTGCTGGTGGCGGCGACTGGCGCGGGCAAGACGCTGGCGGGCTTCCTGCCGACGATCTGCGATCTGGCGAATGACCCGGCCGAAGGGCTCCACACCCTCTACATCTCGCCGCTGAAGGCGCTTGCGGTCGACGTCCAGCGCAATCTCCTCGATCCGATCGGCGAGATGGGGTTACCGATCCGGGTCGAGACCCGCACCGGCGACACCCCGTCCGACCGCAAGGCGCGGCAGCGGGCCAAGCCGCCGCAGGTGCTGCTTACGACGCCCGAGAGCCTGTCGCTGCTGCTGTCCTACCCCGATAGCTTCACCATGTTCGCGGGGCTCAGGACCATCGTCCTCGACGAGATCCACGCCTTCGCTCGCGACAAGCGCGGCGATCTTCTGGCGCTGGCGCTGGCCCGGCTCCAGCGGATTGCGCCCAACCTCCGCCGCGTGGGGCTCAGCGCCACCGTCGCCGACCCCGACGCTTATCGCAGCTGGCTCGCGCCCGACGCGGACATGGACGAGGTGGACGTGGTGCTCGGCGCCAAGGGAGCAGACCCCGAGCTCGACATCCTCTTGCCCCAGAATCGCGTTCCCTGGTCGGGGCACTCCGGCCGCTATGCCGCCAAGCAGGTCATGGCCGAGATCGAGAAGCACAAGACGACGCTGGTGTTCTGCAACACCCGCGGTCTGTGCGAGCTTATCTTTCAGGACCTATGGAAGGTGAACGAAGCCGGTCTGCCGATCGGCGTTCACCACGGCAGCCTGGCGCTCGAGGCCCGGCGCAAGGTCGAAGCGGCGATGGCGGCTGGGCGCCTTCGGGCGCTCGTCTGCACCTCCTCGCTCGACCTCGGGATCGACTGGGGTGACGTCGACCTCGTGATCCAGATGGGGGCGCCCAAAGGCAGCTCGCGCCTCCTGCAGCGGATCGGCCGCGCCAATCACCGGCTGGACGAGCCGAGCCACGGCACCATCGTGCCCGGAAATCGCTTCGAATATCTCGAAGCCCGCGCCGCGCTGGATGCGGTTGACGCGGGCGAACTCGACCCCGAGATCTTTCGCCGCGGTACGCTCGACACGCTCGCCCAGCACATCCTTGCCTGCGCCTGCGCCGCGCCGTTCGAGGAAGCCGAGCTCGTGGCCGAGATCCGCTCCGCCGCGCCCTATGCCGGGCTGACCGACGATATCTTCCGGGTCGTCCTCAACTACATCGCCACGGGCGGCTATGCCCTGCGCGCCTACGACAAGTTCCGCCGCCTGGTGGAAGAACCCGCAGGCTCGGGCCATTGGCGGATCACCAAGCCCGCGGTCGCGACCCAGCATCGCCTCAATGCCGGCATTATCGTAGACAATCCGATGCTCGACGTCCGCTTCAAGAACGGGCGGATGCTAGGCCGGGTGGAAGAAGGCTTCGCTTCGACGCTCAGCCCCGGCGACCACGTCTTCTTCGCCGGGCTCAGCCTCGAGGTGCTGCAGTTCAAGGACAGCGACATTCTGGTCCAAGCCTCGTCCAAGGAAGCGCGCCTGGTCACCTATGGCGGGCAGCGGATGAGCATGACCACGCACCTCGCCGACCGGGTCAAGGCAATGCTGGCGGATCCGTCGGACTGGCACCGTTTTCCCAAGGACGTCAGCGAATGGTTGGAAGTGCAGCAGCGCCGCTCGCGCCTGCCGCAGCCGGACGAACTGCTGGTCGAGACCTTCCCGCACGAAGGCCGCCACTACATGCTGATGTACAGCTTCGAAGGCTGGAACGCGCACCAGAGCCTCGGCATGCTGGTCACCAAGCGGATGGAGAAGATGGGGCTGAAGCCCCTCGGCTTCGTCGCCAACGATTATGCGCTATCGGTCTATGGACTCGAGCCGATCACCGACCCCGCGCCGCTACTTTCGCCCGATATCCTCGAAGGCGAGTTCGTCGAGTGGGTTGAGCAGTCGATGCTGCTGAAACGCGCCTTCCGCGAAGTGGCGGTGATCGGCGGGCTGGTCGAGCGGCAGCACCCCGGCAAGCGCAAGACCGGCAAGCAGGTCAGCTTCTCGACCGACCTCATCTACGACGTGCTGCGCAAGTATGAGCCCCAGCATCTGCTGATGCGCGCCGCCTGGGACGACGCGCGCGCCCGGATGACCGAGCTCGGCCGCCTGGCCCGGCTGGTCGAGCGCGCGGTGGCGCAGATGGTCCATGTCCATCTGCCGCGCGTCACCCCGATGGCGGTGCCGCTGATGGTCATCATCGGCCGCGAAGCCCTGCCGAGCGGGGCCAGCGCCGACGAAGCGTTGCTGGTGGAAGCCGAAAGTGCGCTGGCCGAACTGGCGATGCGGGAGGACTGAAGCGCCGGAACCTGCTAGGCAGCAGCCATGCGCTTCCTGCCAGTCCTTCTCCTCGCCCCCATCCTTTCGGCCTGTGCTGTCGCCAGCACGGCGGTGGACGTCGTCACCTTGCCAGTCAAGGTCGTGTCCAAGGGTGTCGATCTCGCCACAACCAGCCAGTCCGAAGCCGACGAGAAGCGCGGCAGCGAAATCCGCAAGGAAGAAGAACGCCTGGGCCGCGAGCGCCGCGAGCTTGAGCAGCGCTGCCGCAAGGGGCGAGCCCGGCCTGAGGACGTCTGCCCGCCGCGCTAGCGCCTGCCGAGCTTCGCTACCTCGTAGAGGTAGTCGACGTAGAGCATGGTGGCCTCGTCAATTCCGCCCACCTTGGGATTGGCCGAGCGGATCAAAAACCACTCGTTGGGCGCATGTGCCCCGCTACCCCGGCCGATCCCGAACTGGCCGGTCGGCAGGTTCAGTGGCGCGCCGTTGAACACCACGCCAGGCCAGCTTCCGGCATTGCGCGGGCTGAGCGTGTAGGGGATGCCGGCACGATCAAAGACCTTCTTCTTCTGCGCCTAGATGAAGGGGCTGTTCTCGTCGGTCTGGTTCGGGCCGTAGCCGCCGCTCACCACCACCTTCACGTCGTCGAATCCGCGCTTGGCGAGGTGCGCCTTGAGCTTGGTCTCAACTTCTTGCCTGCTCATGTCGGGCACCAGCCGGAACTCAAGTTTCGCTTCCGCGCGGCCCGGCAGCACCGTCTTCCCGCCGACGCTGGTATAACCGCTGACCAGGCCTTGGTTGTTGACAGTCGGCTGGCTGAGGAAGCGTTCCGAACTGGTCTGGAAATCCTCGTTACCGATCCACCTGCCGATTCCGAGATTACGCTTCAGATACTCCTCGTTCCCGGCCTTCACTTGAAGGCTGATGAGCTCCTTCTGCCGCGGAGTGAGCGGTTTCACATTCTCGAACCACCCGTCGATCGCCGGCGTATGGCCATCGTCGGCCACCATGGTGTCGAGTGCTTTGGCCAAGCGCCAGGCCGGACTTTCGATCCGGGCGTGGTTGCTCGAATGGATGTCGGTCTTGGGATATTTGTCGCTGGTTTCGCCGCCGACGATGAGCTGGAACTCGACTGCCCCCTTGGCCCCTAGGGTTATACCGGCATTGCCACGTGCATCTTGGGTCGTCGTCGGGATGAACACGCCGACGGTCCTCTTGAGGGCTGCGGCAACCTCGGGATCGGCGACCACCACCGGGAAGTTGGGCGACGCGATCTCTTCCTCACCCTCGGCGACCAGCACCAGATTGACCGGCAGCTTGCGGCCGCTTGCCTTCATGGCTTGCAGCGCCGCCAGGAAGGCCATCTGCGGCCCCTTCTGATTGACCGCGCCGCGGCCCATGATGACCTGGCCCTCACCCGGGCGGTCGACCAGCCGGCCTTCAAGCGGCGGGCTGGACCATTCGGCGGGGTCGAACTGCTTGACGTCATACATGAAGTAGATGCCGAGCGTGACTGGAGCACCGGCGTCGAGCGTTGCGAACACGCCCGGCACGCCGCCGGACTGCACCACTCGCGCCTTCTGGAACCCGGCGTCCAGCGCCATGCGCCGCATGTAGTCGGCACCTTGTTCGACGTTGCGCTTTTCAGCCGCGATGGTCGGCAGAGCGATCCATTCCTGCAGCGCCTTGACCGTCGTGTCGTGGCGGCTGGCGACCACCTTGGCGAGATCGGCCCGGCCGGGCGTCTGCGCTGCGGTTCCGGCCGCCATCAGGGCGGTGCTCGCGGCAAGGCAGATCAAGGTGCGGCGCATGGTGGTTCCCCCGTTCGATCGATGTGCGCGTGAGACTGGCGCGGCCGCGGTTCCTCGTCCAGAGCCGAACTTATGCGCTACTTCCTCGACTGCGAATTCGACGGCTTCGGCGGGCCTTTGCTCAGCCTCGCGCTCGTGCCGGACGATAACAGCGAGGAATATTACGCCATCCTCGAGCATGATCGGCCGTGCACCGATTGGGTCGAGCGGCACGTGGTGCCCTATCTCGACACAGTGCCTCTGGCGCTCAAGGCAGAGCCCCAGCCCGCCGCCGACGTCGCACGCGAGCTATCCCGCTGGCTGAGCCCATTCGATGACGTCGAGATCGTCGCCGACTGGCCCGACGACATCGCTTATTTCTGCAAGGCGCTGCTGACCGGCAATGGGCAGATGGTGACGGTGCCGCCGCTGACCTTCCGCCTGCTCAATCTCGCGGGCTTCTCCACGGCCCGCAACAGCGCGGTGCCGCACAATGCGCTGCACGATGCCCGGGCGCTGCGCGATCATGTGGTGAACCGAGGCTACTAAGTCGTTGCCACGAAATCGGAAGTCGGGCTAAGCGGCCCGCGATGGTTCCCCTTTCGTTCGCCGGACATGATTTTCTCGCCGATCCGCAGGGTGCCTTGTGGTGGCCGGCGCAGCGTGCGCTGCTGGTCGCCGACCTCCATCTCGAAAAAGCGAGCTGGTATGCCAAGCTCGGCCAGTTTCTGCCGCCCTACGACAGCCAGGCGACGCTGGCCGCGCTGACCGAGGTGGTCGATCGCACCGGTGTCGAGCGGCTCTACTGCCTTGGCGACAGCTTTCACGACAAGTTCGGCTGCGACCGCCTGCCGGAAGCCGCGCGGGCGATGCTGCTGGCGCTGACCGCGCGGCTCGACTGGACCTGGATCCTCGGCAACCACGACCCCGGCTTCGCCGACCATTGCGGCGGAACCTTGATGGAGGAGGTCGAGGTCGACGGCTTGATCCTCCGCCACGAAGCCGACATCGCCGATCCGCGGCCCGAGCTGTCGGGCCATTACCATCCCAAGCTGCGCCTGCAGATTCGCGGCCGCCGCGTCAGCCGCCGCTGCTTCGTCGCGAGCGGCGCCAAGCTGATCCTGCCCGCGTTCGGTGCACTGACAGGCGGGCTCGATGCGGGCCATAAGGAAATCTTGCGCAAGGTGGGCTCGCCGGCGACGGCGCTGATCCCGATCAAGGACCGCCTGCTGAGCTTCCCGCTCGCTGCCTAATCGACCAGCCTGGCCTTCACCAGGCCGCGCAGCATGTTGCCGACCATGAACCCGCCCTCGAGATCCTCGCGGCGAAGGTCGCCCTCGACCGCCTTTCCTTCACCGATGAGCTTGGTGCGCAGGATGCCGGGAACCAGCCCGCGGCACAGCGGCGGGGTCACCAGCAATCCATCTTCGCGCTTGACGAACAGCGAGGTGAAGCTTCCCTCGGTCAGCCGGCCCTCCTTGTCGGCGAAGATGACCTCGTCCGCTCCGCTCCCGATCCGCGCGTCGTCGTAGAAGCTCCGGTCGGTGGTCTTGTAGCGCAGCCGATAATCATCGCTCGAGACCGGCAGCGGCACGATCTTGATGTTCGCGGGCTCCGTCCGCGCCCGCGGTAGCGGTCTCACCTCCACCGCCATGGTCCCGCTCGGCGACAACAGCAGCCGCGCCAGCGCAGGCGTTCGGCGGGCGAAGGTCGCGGCCTGCAACTCGTTGCGCGCGGCGTGACGATTGAACCGAAATTGGAGCGCTTCGGCTGACGTCATCAACCGGTCAAGGTGGCGATCAAGTTCGATCACGCCGTCACTGGGATCGAACCGCATGGTTTCGATAAGGTCGATCGCCGGTCGGTCACGCGTCAAAAAGGCCCCCTTTGACTTGCATTCGTCCCACTCATCGGCCGCAACGGAGTCGACGACAAGCCCGGATCCGAGGCCAAGTGTCGCTTGCGCAGTTTTTGTGCTCATCTCCAGTGTCCGGATTAGCACATTGAAGGCCGCGTCGCCGCCGGGTTCAATCCATCCGGCCGACCCGCAATAAGCGCCGCGGGGATGCGGTTCGAGCACCCGGATTGCTTTCATCGCCGCGACCTTGGGCGCGCCCGTCACTGATCCGCAGGGGAAGATGGTGCGGAGCACGTCGACCGCGTCGAGACCGGGCCGGAGCTTTGCTGTTACCCTGCTCACCATCTGGGTGACGGTGGGATAACGCTCGATCGCGAACAGTTCGGGCACCGCGACGCTGCCTGGCTCCGCCACCCGCGCGAGGTCGTTGCGGAGGAGGTCGACGATCATGAGGTTCTCGGCCCGGCTCTTGGCATCCTCGGTCAGCACCGATTCCGGCGCTTCGGGTGCGGCGGTGCCTTTCATCGGCTTTGCCTCGATCAGCCCGCCGCGAAGAGTGAAGAATTGCTCGGGGCTGCAACTCAGCAGCCAGCCTTGCGGGTGGCGGATCAGTGCGCCCCATCCCGCCTGCGAGGCAGCCCGCAGCCGCGCGTAGAGCGCCGCCGGATCGCCTTCGACCCGAACGGCGCAGGAAAAGGTCAGGTTGACCTGGTAATGATCGCCGGCACGCAGTTGCTCGTGGACCTTGGCCACCGCTTCCAGATAGTCCTGCCGCTGCAAGCGCGGCTCGGGCGATCCGTTCCAGGCACCTGCTGGGTCGGGCAGCGGCCCGCCGGCGTCCACTTCCTCGAAGCGCTCGAACAGACCGAACCACAGGAGCGGGCCGTCGCCCTGCCGCGCGGCGTCCGCCAACGCCGGGTCGAGCGCATAGCCCGCTTCATAGGCAAGATAGCCTGCGGCATGGGCACCTCCGCGCACCGCGGCCTGCAAGGCATCGAGCGCCGGGCGCACTTCGCTCATCCGCTCGGCCCGCACTTCGCCGACCGGCTGGCGGTACAGGCGCGCGGGGCCGCCGCTTCGGGCATCGTCGAACAGGAGAAATGGGGCGTCCACCAGCGAAACGTTTGCAAGCGTCGCGCCGCTTCGTAAAGTCGCGCCCATGCACAAGCTCTTCCTGCTCGCCGCCGCGAGCCTGCTCCCGGTGTCCGTCATGGCTCGGACGTCCGCAACCTCCACCCAGATCGACCCCAAGGTCAGCCAGCGGATCGACCGTATCCTGAAGCGCACCCCCTTGATCGATGGGCACAACGACCTGCCTTGGGCGCTGCGCGGCGATTTCGGCAGCAAGGTCGAGGGGCTAGCGAGCGGCACCGACCAGTGGACGCCGCCGCTGATGACCGACATGGCCAGGCTCCGCGCCGGCCGGGTCGGCGGGCAGTTCTGGTCGGTGTATATCGACGGCACCACCGTCGGCGACGAAGCGATCCGCGTCACATTGGAGCAGATTGATACCGCCCACCGCATCATCGACGCTTATCCCGAAACGCTACGCTTCGCCCGCTCGGCCGACGAGATGGAAGCTGCGCACAAGGCGGGGCGGATTGGCTCCATGCTCGGAATTGAAGGCGGGCGGCAGATCGGCGGGTCGATGGCGACGCTTCGCCGCTTCTATGACCTTGGCGCGCGCTACATGACGCTGACCCACAACCAGACCACGGAGTGGGCCGACGCCGGCACCGACCAGCCCAAGTATGACGGCCTGTCGCCATTAGGGGTCGAGGTGGTCAAAGAGATGAACCGCCTGGGCATGCTGGTGGACCTCAGCCACGTCGCTCCCGCGACGATGCGCGACGCCATTGCCGCATCCAAAGCTCCGGTGATCTTTTCCCACTCCAGCGCGGCTGGCGTGAACCCGCACCCGCGCAACGTGCCCGACGACGTGCTGCGGATGTTGCCCGCCAATGGCGGCGTCGTGATGGTGACCTGGGTCCCGAGCTTCCTCAGCCCCGCCCAGTGGAAATGGGACGGTGAGCAAGCGGCGGAGGAAGCGCGGGTGAAGACCTACAACCGCGCCAATGCTGCCGCCGTCACCAAGGCGATGGAAGCCTGGGTCGCCGCCAATCCCCGCCCGATCGTCGGGATCAAGGATGTCGCCGATCACATCGACTATGTCGCCCGGATTGCAGGTCACGACCATGTCGGCATCGGCGGCGATCTCGACGGCATTCCACGCACCCCGGTCGGGCTCGAAGGCGTCGAAGCCTATCCGCGCCTGTTCGCCGAACTGATCCGCCGCGGCTGGTCGGATGCCAACCTCGCCAAACTTGCCGGCGGCAACGTGCTGCGCGCCCTGCGCGGGGCCGAAGCGACCGCCCGTTCGATGAAGGACGTTCCACCCTCGATGGCGACGCTGACGCCGCCAAAGCCCGCCAACTAGGAGCCGACACCCATGCTGACCCGCGTCTCGCTGGCGCTTGCCGCCTTGCTTGCCACCTCGGCCCATGCTCAGACCAATGCGCCCAAGCCCGCCGCGCTAACGGTCCAGGCGGTGCCCCCGGTGCCGGCCGAGCTCGCCGCTAAGACCCGCCCCTACATGGAGCTTCGCAGCGCCTCCTTCGCCGGCTGGAACGCACGCGACCGTTCGATGCTGATCCGCACCCGCTTCGGCAACGTGCCACAGCTTCACCGGGTCGCGGGCCCGCTGATGGACCGCCAGCAGATCACTTTCGAGCCCGAGCCAGTCGGTGGCAGCTGGGCGCCGTCAGGCGATGTGCTGGTCACGCAGATGGACCGGGGAGGCGCGGAGTTCTTCCAGCTCTACCGCCTCGACGGCGGCCAGCTGACCCTGCTCACCGACGGCAAGAGCCGCAACAGCCTGGGTGCATGGAGCAAGGACGGCAAGCTCCTCGCCTACAGTTCGACCCGCCGCAACGGCAGCGACAGCGACCTTTACGTCATGGACCCGCGCGATCCCAAAACCGACCGGCTGGTGGCCGAGGTCAAGGGCGGCGGCTGGGGCATCGCCGCCTTTGCGCCGGACAGCAGCAAGGCGCTGGTCCTGAATTATCAGCAGATCACCAACAGCGACCCTTATCTCCTCGACCTCGCCACCCGGCAGCTGACCCCGGTCGGCGACCTCAAGAAGGACATCGCCTTAGGCGGCGCCGAGTTTGCGCCCGATGGATCGCTATGGGTGTTGTCGGACGAGGCCAGCGACGTCCAGCGGCTTGGGCGGATGGACACTGCAACCGGCAAGTTCACGCCGGTGGCCAATGCCGGGCGCTGGGACATCGACACCTTCGACATCTCGGACGACGGCCGCACCATCGCTTATTTCACCAACGAAGCCGGGATCAGCCGCCTCTATCTGCTCGACACCGCCAGCGGCCGTTCGCAGCAGGTGACAACGCTTCCCGTGGGCGTCGCGGGCGGGCTCGAATGGTCGCCATGGGGTGAGCTTGGCTTCACCTTCAACTCGGCGCAGGGCACCGCCGACGCCTGGTCGCTCAACCCGCAGACCGGCAAGCTCACCCGCTGGACGCAGAGCGAGACCGGCGGTCTCGACTTCTCGCGCATTCCCTCGGCACAGCTGATTGAGGTCAAGAGCTTCGACGGTGAGCGCGTGTCCGGCTTCCTTTATCGCCCCGACCCGGCCAAGTTCCCCGGCAAGCGGCCGGTGGTGGTCGATATTCACGGCGGCCCCGAAGGTCAGGAGCGCCCCGGCTTCATGGGCCGCGACAATTACCTCATCAACGAACTCGGCATCGCTGTCTTCCTGCCCAATGTCCGCGGCTCGACCGGCTTCGGCAAGCGCTTCGTCAGCCTCGACAACGGGCCGTTCAAGCGCGAGGATTCGGTCAAGGACATTGGCGCTTTCCTCACCGCGTTGAAGGCCGATCCGGCAATCGACGCGAGCCGCATGGCGGTGACCGGCGGCAGCTACGGCGGCTACATGTGCTACGCTAGCGCCATTCGCTACGCCGCCGACTTCAGGGGTGCGCTGTGCAACGTCGCGATCAGCAATTTCGTGACGTTCCTCCAAAACACGCAAAGCTACCGCCGCGACCTTCGCCGAGTCGAATATGGCGACGAACGCATCCCCGCCCAGCGCGCCAAGCTGGAGGAAATCAGCCCCTTGCGCCGGATCGGCGAGATCAAGGCGCCGATGTTCGTGGTGCAGGGCGCCAACGATCCCCGTGTGCCCAAGTCGGAGGCCGATCAGGTCGTCGCCGCGCTCAACGCCCGCCCTGGTGCGGCGCCCACCTGGTACATGGTCGGCGAAAATGAGGGCCATGGCTTCGGCAAGAAGGAGAACCAGGACTATCTGTTCTGGTCGACCCTGCAATTCTGGCAGCAGACACTGCTGAAGTAAGGATCATCGTGAGCGTCCAAGACAATCCGCCGATGAAGGCGATGGTGATCCCGGTCACCCCCTTGCAGCAGAATTGCACCCTCCTGTGGTGCACCGCGACCAACAAAGCGGCGCTGTGCGATCCCGGCGGCGACCTGCCCAAGATACGCTCCGCCATCGCCCAGGCCGGGGTGACGGTGGAGAAGATCATCCTCACCCACGGCCACATCGACCATTGCGGCCAGGCCGGGCAGCTGGCGGCCGAACTTGGCGTGCCGATCGAAGGCCCGCACCTCGACGACCTGTTCTGGATCGCGCGGCTGGCCGATGACGGCGCGGCCTACGGCATCGATGCGTCGCCGTTCGAGCCCAATCGCTGGTTGACCGATGGCGAGCAGGTGACGGTGGGTGACCTCGTCCTCGACGTCTACGAGACGCCTGGCCACACGCCGGGCCACGTCATCTTCCACCATCCGGCTTCCAAGCTGGCGCTGGTCGGCGACGTGCTGTTCGCGGGCTCGATCGGCCGGACTGATTTCCCGCTGTCGGATCCCCAGGCCTTGCTCGATTCGGTGAAGAACAAGCTGTGGCCGCTTGGCGGCGAGACCGTGTTCATCCCCGGCCACGGGCCTGCCAGCAGTTTCGAGCGCGAGCGCGCAAGCAATCCCTTCGTCGGAGACACGGTGCTGGCCTGACCCGGTTGCCCTTGCTTCGGCGGCGCTTTGCGCTATAGGCCGCCCGTTCGCGACGATCCTTGTCGCCGCCCCGGGGCTCTGGCCTCGGTGAGCCGGTGGAGGAGCGTCGCCTTCTTTTTTGACCGCAACAGCTTAGAACAGGTGCCGCAATGGCCGTCCCCAAGAGAAAGACCTCGCCCTCGAAGCGCAACATGCGCCGCAGCCACCATGCGCTGACCCCGGCGAGCTTCCAGGAATGCCCGAACTGCGGCGAGCTCAAGCTCCCGCACAACCTTTGCTCGGCCTGCGGCCACTATAACGGCCGCGAGATCGTCTCGACCGAAGCCTGACGAGCGTCGCTGACGTGACCGCCAGGTCGGCCAGCGCCCGCAGTTTGGACGCTCCACGGATTGCCGTGGACGTGATGGGCGGCGATGGCGGCCCAGAGGCGGTGCTCGGCGGAGTTGAGCGCGCTCTCAAGGCCGATCGCTCGCTGCGCTTCCTCCTTGTCGGGGACGAGGCAATCGTCGCGCCGCACCTCGAGCGCCGCGCGCTACCTGCGGGCAGCGCCACGATCCTCCACGCGCCCGACAGTATCGCCGGCGACGAAAAGCCGAGCCAGGCGCTGCGCCGTGCCCGCACGACGTCAATGGGCCTTGCCATCAATGCGGTGAAGGACGGGAGCGCCGATGCGGCCCTGTCCGCCGGCAATACCGGTGCGCTGATGGCGATGAGCAAGCTTGCGCTGCGCACCATGCCGGGCATCGACCGCCCGGCGCTGACCGCGCTGCTTCCGACCCTTGGCAATCACGATTGCGTGATGCTCGACCTTGGCGCCAACACGGAAAGCGACGCCCAGAACCTCGTCCAGTTCGCGGTCATGGGCGCGGCCTATGCCCGCACCGTGCTGGGCCTCAAGAAACCGCGAGTGAAAATCCTCAACATCGGCACTGAGGAACTGAAGGGAACCGACGAGATCAAGGAAGCCGCCGCGTTGCTGCGCGAGGCGACCTATCTCCACCTCTCCTTCGACGGTTTCACCGAGGGCGACCAATTGTCGCGTGGCAAGGTCGATGTGGTGGTGACCGACGGTTTTTCGGGCAACATCGCGCTCAAGACCGCGGAAGGCACCGCTCGCTTCGTGACGGACCTGCTGCGCCGCGCTTTTACCTCGTCGCTGCGGTCCAAGGCAGGCTTCGCGCTGTCCAGGCCTGCGCTGCACATGCTCAAGGTCCACCTCGACCCCAACAATCACAACGGCGCCGTCTTCCTAGGCCTGAACGGCCTGGTGGTGAAGAGCCACGGCAGCGCCAATGCGAAGGGCGTTGCCAACGCAATTGCCGTCGCCGCGCGGATGGTTCGCGGCGATATCGTCAATCAGGTGGTGAGCGACTTGGACGAGTTCCGCGCCCATGCTTTTGCCGCAAGCGAGTAGCCCCAAGTGACCCTGCGTAGCGTCTTTATGGGAGTGGGGTCGGCGCTTCCGGCCCGGCGAGTAGACAATGCTGAATTGGCCGCGCAGGTGGACACGTCCGACGAGTGGATCGTCGAACGCACCGGCATCCGCAGTCGCTATATCGCAGCTGAAGGCGAAACCACCGCTACCCTTGCTGCCGACGCCTCGCGCAAGGCGTTGGAACACGCCGGCCTAGAGGCGAGCGACATCGACCTCATCGTTCTTGCCACCGCGACGCCGGACCAGACCTTCCCGAGCAGCTCGACCAAGGTTCAGCACCTGCTCGGCATCAAGGACGCGATCGCCTTCGACGTCCACGCGGTCTGCACCGGCTTCCTGTATGCCCTGACCACTGCCGATGCGATGCTGCGCGGCGGCAATGCCAGGACCGCGCTGGTGATAGGCGCCGAAACCTTTAGCCGCATTCTCGACTGGGACGACCGCACCACCTGTGTCCTGTTCGGCGATGGCGCCGGCGCCGTGGTGCTTCGCGCCGAGGAGACAGAGGAGCGTGGAATCCTCGCGACCAAGCTTCACGCCGACGGCCAATGGGGCGACATGCTTTATGTCGACGGTGGGCCCTCCACTACCGGCACGGTCGGCAAGCTGCGCATGAAAGGCCGCGAGGTGTTTCGCCACGCCGTGGTCAATCTCGCCAGCGTGCTCGGCGAGGTGCTTGAAGCCGCCGGCAAGACCGCAGAGGACGTCGACTGGGTTGTGCCGCACCAGGCCAATGCCCGGATCATCGACGCCACCGCTCGCAAGCTCGGCCTGTCGCCCGACAAGGTGGTAGTGACCGTCGACCAGCACGCCAACACGTCGGCAGCGTCCGTCCCCCTGGCGCTCGACGTCGCCGTGAAGGACGGCCGGATCAAGCCCGGCGACCTCGTCGTGCTGGAGGCGATGGGCGGCGGTTTCACCTGGGGCGCGGCGCTACTTTCCGTTTAACTATCGGACAATCTTCGCCAACTTGGCGAGATTGTCCGTTTGCCGACCTTGCCAACATGCGTTATGCAATGATCTTGGGGGCGCAGTAACGGGGGCGCCGACAGGGCGGGAGTATGAACTGATGGCCGACGCAGGCGTACCGCGTGGCGGGCAATCAAGCGAAATGCATGCAGGGACGCTCACGCGTGCCGACCTCGGTGATGTGGTTCACCGCAAGCTTGGTCTCAGCCGTGCCGAGTCGGCCTCGATGGTCGAGCGGCTGCTCCATCACATGTGCGCTGCGCTGTCCGAAGGTCAGAACGTCAAGATCTCGGGCTTCGGTAGCTTCATTCTGCGGGACAAGGGCCAGCGCGTCGGTCGCAACCCCAAGACCGGGGTCGAAGTGCCGATCGCGCCGCGCCGGGTCATGACCTTCCGCGCCAGCCAGACCATGCGCGACAAGATCGCGCGCGACTGACGGACGTGCCGGCCTCGACCGGAGCCAAGGATCCCGCGGCATTCCGAACCATCGGCGAGGTTTCGGCCGAGCTTGGCATTGCGCAGCATATTCTGCGCTATTGGGAAAGCCGCTTTCCTCAGCTGAAGCCGCTGCAGCGAGCGGGCAATCGCCGCTACTACCGGCCCGAAGATGTCGCGCTGGTGCGCCAGATCCACTCGCTCCTGTCGCATCAGGGCTATACCGTTCGCGGCGTCCAGCAGATGCTGAAGAGCAAGGAGCCGCTGCCCGAACCGGCGCCGCAGGACGAGGGTCTAGTTGACGCGCTGAAGCGGGTCCGGGCTGAGCTCACCGCCGCGCTCGCTGACTGATCCGAGCGCCGGCCCTCGCGCCGCCGCGACTCGCGCCACCGCTTCCTCGAGCGTCACCCGGCTGACCTGCACGCCCGGCGGGAACGCGCTCAGCAGCCGTGACGGGCACGCAGCCGACAGCATCACGAAGGTGCCCTTGTCGCCCTGCCGCCGGACCAGCCGCCCGAACGCCTGCGCCAGCCGTGCCTTCACCACCCGGTCGTCATAGGCCGATCCGCCGCCCGCCAGCCGGCGGGCCGCGTGCAGCACTGTCGGCCGCGGCCACGGCACACGCTCCATCACCACCAGCCGGAGCGACTCGCCTGGCACATCGACCCCGTCGCGCAGCGCGTCGGTGCCGAGCAGGCTGGCGCGCGGGTCGGCGCGGAACATGTCTACCAAGGTGCCGGTGTCGATCGGGTCGACGTGCTGCGCCAAGAGCGGCAGCTGTTCGCGCGCCAGCCGATCGGCGATGCGCGCCTGCACCGCCTTCAGCCGCGCAATAGCGGTGAACAGGCCGAGCGTGCCGCCGCCTGCCGCCGTGATCAGCCGGGCGTAGGCATTGGCGAGCCCGGCAAGGTCGCCCTGCTTGACGTCGGTCACCACCAGCACTTCGGCGGCCGAGGCGTAATCGAACGGGCTCGCGGCATGGAAATGGGCGGGCGGGCCAAGCAGGTGCGCGGCGCCGGTGCGTGCATTGGCGACCTCCCAATGCTCCTCGCCGCCGCGTAGGGTCGCCGAGGTGACGAGAACACCGTGCGCCGGCTCGATCACCGCCTTGGCGAGTGGGTGCGTCGGATCGAGCCAGCGGCGCTGAAGCCCAATGTCGAGCTCGCGCCCTTCGATCCGGTCGACGTTCATCCAGTCGACGAAGTCGGGGTCGGCCGCGCTGCCTACCCGTGCCAGCAGTTGCGCCCAGGCGGCAACCCCCCCGCCGCGCCAATTGAGGCCGGCAATGGCGCCCTCGACCCGCGCCCGCGCAGCCGCGTCGAGCCAGTCGGGCGCATCCTCCAGCACCGCTTCAAGTCGCAGCCGAAGAGCGGTTATCGGCCTTTGCAGCGATTCGAGCGCGACCAGTGCGGCGGCCGCGGCTTCCACCAGCGGACCATCGGGCTCGGCCAGTTCGGTTTCGAGGCCGTAGCCCGCATCTTCCGCCCGGGCACGGGCCAGCACGCTGCTGCGTACGGCCGCGAACAAAGCTTCGAGCGGCCCAAGCGGAAGCCCCTCGACCACCCGCCCGAGCCAACCGTCACCCGGCAACAGGCCTGCCGCCTGCACCGCCGCGTCAAGCGCGACTGCGCCTTCCTCGTCATAGGAGCAGACGTCCATCAGCCGTGCCGCAAGCCCTCGCCGTCGCCCACGGCTGCTTCGTTCGGGACCGATGATCCAGCGCCTGAGCTCAATCGTCTCGGCGCCCGTCAGCGCCACCGCAAAGGTCGAGTCAGCGGCGTCGAACAGGTGGTGCCCCTCGTCGAACACGATCCGCTCGAGCCCGCCCCCAAGCCGTCCGCGCGCGGCCGAGACCATGACCAGCGCATGATTGGCAATGACGAGGTCCGCCCCGCGGCTCGCCCGCTCGGCCTTTTCGATGAAGCATTTTCGATAGTGCGGGCAGCCAGCGTAAACGCATTCACCGCGGCGGTCGGTGAGCGCGGTCGCGCCGGCGCGGCGGAACAGGCTTGGCAGCCAGCCCGGCAGATCGCCGCCGACCATGTCGCCGTCCTTGCTCCACGCCGCCCAGCGCCCGACCAACTGCGCCAGCACAGCCGCCCGCCCGGAGAAGCTGCCCTGCATGGCGTCTTCGAGGTTGAGCAGACAAAGGTAATTCTCACGTCCCTTGCGAACGACGATGCGCTTCTTGCGCTGCTCCTCGTCGGGCACGATCCGCCGCCCTTCGGCGTCGAGTTGGCGCTGTAGTGCCTTGGTGTAGGTCGACACCCACACCGTCCCGCCGGCCTTTTCCGCCCACAGCGAAGCGGGCGCGAGATAGCCTAGCGTCTTGCCGATCCCGGTTCCGGCTTCGGCCAGCAGCACGTTGGGCGCATCGCGGCGGTCTCGCGGCGCAAAGGCGTGGGCTGCAGCCCCCGCAAAGGCGCGCTGGCCCTCCCGCGTCTCCGACCCCGCGCCGGTTAGTTGCGCCAGCCGCGCCTCGGCTTCCCCGTCACCGAGCCGGATGACCCGCGCCGGGGGGCGTTCGGCGGCTTCCTCCCACGGCTCCAGCCGAGAAAACAGCATCCGCTCGCCCCGTTCGGGCCGTCGCAGCCGCTGCCCCACCAGCCCGGCCCAACCCCAGCCCAACCGGTGCAGGGTCGCATTGATCGTCCACGCTCCCTCGCGCGCAGCCCAATCCTCTTCACCGAGCGTCGCCAGCAACCGCCCAGCGATGGCCGGCAGCAAGGCGGCAGCTGCCGCCTCATCCGCTAGCGTCTCCAATCCCACGAACGCGGCCAATCCGGGGACGGTCGGTACCACGAAGCGCGCCGGGTGAATGAAGGCGAAGAGCTCGAGGAGGTCGAGGCCGCTCACCTCGGCATAGCCGAGCCGCTGCCCGGCAAGCGGGGCGTTCAGCAGGATGTGGGGTGTGTCGGACACCGCCCGGATCGCTTCGCCGCGCCCGGCCTCGCGCGCGCCTTCGGGCCCGACCAGCCAGATACCGGCGTGCGAAGCATGAAGCGCGGGAAGAGAAAGGACTGAGGTCACTGCCCTCATGTGGCGGTGACGGAACGAAAGGGCAACGCCGAAGCGCCGCCTCCATTCAGATTATCGTGAGTTTAGCGGCGCTTGTAAGGCCGCCGGGACAGCGCCGGCGCAAGCTTGCGCTCGCCAAGGAGCAAGCGCGCGAGCAGACTCCGCGACTGGAAGGCGACCACCATCATCGCAAGAAGCGTAAGCCAGCCGATCAGCCGATACGCCAGCCCGAACTGCCCGGCCACCAGGGTCACCATGACGGGAACGCCGAAGATCACGGCAACCACGCCCAGGGCGCTCAGGATAGCTTTGATGGTCTGCACAAAGGTACATCGCTCGGCGAGGCTTCCCGGTTCCACCGCCCCGCCCCTTGCCTTCGCACCTGCAACAACGCATTCGCGTCGCTATGACCGATGACGCGCTCGCCCAAGCGGCTCTCACCAACAAGACCTGGGTCTTCGAGGAAGCCCGCAAGCTGCTTGCCCGCTATCCGAACGGCAAGCCGAACGGCGAACCGATCGTGTTCGAGACGGGCTACGGGCCGTCGGGCCTGCCCCACATCGGCACCTTCACCGAAGTCCTCCGCACGACCTGGGTCCGCCGCGCCTTCGAGACGCTGACTGGCGGCTCCGTGCCGACACGGCTGGTCGCCTTCAGCGACGACATGGACGGTCTGCGCAAGGTGCCGGACAATGTGCCGAGCGGCGAGCTGCTGCAAACGGCGCTGGGCAAGCCATTGACTCAGGTGCCCGATCCGTTCGGCTGCCACCCGAGCTTCGCGCATCACAATAATGCGCTGCTGCGCCAGTTTCTTGACCGCTTCGGCTTCGATTACGAGTTCGTCAGCGCGACCGACGCTTATACCTCGGGCCGGTTCGACGACGCGCTGCGGCAGGTGCTGCGGCACTTCGACGACATCATGGGAGTGATGCTGCCTACCCTGCGGGAAGAGCGGCGGCTGACCTATTCGCCGGTGCTGCCGCTCTCGCCCACCACCGGCCGCGTGCTGCAGGTGCCGGTCCGCGTCGTCGATGCCGAGGCGGGCACCATCGCCTTCACTGACGAGGATGGCAGCGAGATCACCCAGTCAGCGCTCGGCGGCCTTAGCAAGCTCCAGTGGAAGGTTGATTGGGCAATGCGCTGGGTCGCGCTTGGCGTCGATTACGAGATGGCGGGCAAGGACCTCATCGACAGCACCATCCAATCGGGCAAGATCGCCCGCATCCTCGGCGCACGCTCGCCGGAGGGCTTCAACTACGAGATGTTCCTCGACGAAAAGGGCGAGAAGATCTCCAAGTCCAAGGGCAATGGCCTGACGCTGGACGATTGGCTCAAGTATGGCGGCGAGCGGAGCCTCGAATTCTACCTTTTCCGCGAGCCCAAGAAGGCCAAGAACCTCCACCTTGGCCTGATCCCGCCCGCGATTGACGAATACTGGCAATTCCGCGGCCGGTGGCCCGAGCAGCCGATCGAGCAGCGCCTCGGCAATCCGGTGCACCACATGCACGGCGGCCAAGTGCCGGAGCCGACCGCCTTGCCGCTAGGCTTCGGGCTGCTGCTCAACCTTGCCAGCCTGCCCGGCGTCGCAGACAAGGCCACCGCCTGGCGCTTCGTCCAGCGTTACGCACCGGGCACCTCACCAGAGAACGATCCAGAGCTCGACGAACTGATTGGCCTTGCAGTAACCTATGCACGCGATTTCGTCGTGCCCGGCTTGCAGCGGCGCGATCCCAACGAGGCCGAGGCCGCCGCGCTGCGGGATCTCGATGGAATGCTTGCCAAACTGCCGCCGGAGACGCCGGCCGACGAGATCCAGAACGCTGTGTTCGAGATCGGCAAGCGCCATTACGGCAAGGAGCGGCTGCGCGAGTGGTTCCAGGCAGCTTACGAGACGCTGCTTGGGTCCAGCCAGGGTCCGCGGCTTGGAAGCTTCATTGCGCTCTACGGCATCGACAACAGCCGCCGCCTGATCGCCGAAGCGCTGGCCGCCTGAACCGCCCCCATCCGTCGAACAGCGGACGATTGCTCGCTTGACCGGATGGGAGCGGTCGGCTCCATTCCCCTGCAAACGGGGGAATAAACGTTGCAAGCTGCCGACGCGCTGGTGCTCGACCGGGTCACCAAAAAATATGGCGATTTCACTGCGGTCGACGACCTGAGCTTCGCCGTCCGCACGGGCGAGGTATTTGGCTTCCTCGGCGGCAATGGCGCGGGCAAGACGACGTCGCTGCGCATGGTGCTCGACATCATTCGTCCGACCGGCGGCAGCATCTCAGTGCTCGGACGCGCGCCCGGCCGTGAGAATGCGCCGTTCCTCGGCTTCCTGCCCGAAGAGCGCGGGCTCTACCGGACCATGTCGGCGATCGACACCATCATCTATTTCGGGCGGCTCAAGGGCATGACCCCCGGCGACGCGCGGACCGAAGGCCTGGCCCTACTCGACCGCTTCGGCCTGTCGGCCAACACCAAGTCGACCGTCGGCCAGCTTTCCAAGGGCATGGCTCAGAAGGTCCAGCTCGCCACCGCCGTCGTCAACAGCCCGCGGCTGCTGATCCTCGACGAACCCTTTTCCGGGCTCGATCCCGTCAACCAGGGACTGCTCGAGGACGAGATCCGCCGCGCGTCGGAAAAGGGCGCGACCGTGGTCTTCTCGACCCACGTCATGCAGCATGCCGAGCGATTGTGCGATCGCCTGCTCCTGCTCGACCGCGGCGCGAAGAAGTTCGAAGGCAATCTCGACGAAGCTCGGGCGCTGCTTCCAGCCCGGCTGATGGTCACCGCGCGCCAGTCACTGGAAGGTCTTGCCGGAGTTGCCGACTGCCGGCCGCAAGGGCAAGCGAGCGGCGACTGGCGTGATTGGGCGGTCACGCTGCAGCCCGGCGCTTCGCCCGGCGACCTCCTCGAGCATTGTTCGGGCAGCGGCATCGCTCTGCGCCGCTTCGAGGTGCACCGCGCGAGCCTGCACGACGTCTTCCTCCACATGGTGGGAACCGAGGAGAGCCCCAAGTGAACAACATCCTCCTCGTCGCGCTTCGCGAATTCCGTCAGATCACCCGCATGCGCAGCTTCTGGCTGACGCTGCTGATCCTGCCGGTCGCCATCTCCATTGCCCCGCTCACCCAGCGCTTCATGGGCGAAAGCGATGCGGACAAGGTGATGATCATCGATCAGGACGGCGGTGTGGCGGGGCGAGAAATCGCCGGGCGCCTCCGTCTCGAGGAGGATCGCCGCTCGCTCGACGCGCTTGCCCGTTACGTGCAGCGACACAAGATCGTGGCCCCGGTCACGGCGCCCTGGGCACGTAACGACCGCTACTTCACCGACGCGGAAGTCGCCCGCTTCGCAGCCGACGGCGGCGCCAAGGGAGCGCTGGATCGGCTGAAGCCTGCCATCCCCGAGGACGCGCCCGAGTTCAAAGCGCCCGAACCACGCTATGAACTGGTCACTCCGCCCGCCTCGCTGGCGGGCCTGACCGGGAAGGCGCTCAACCGGCAGATGGAAACGCTGCTGCGCCCGGCCGAAGGCAGCAAGGCCGACCCGATCGACTCCGCGATTATCATCCCGGCCGGATTCCTGCGCACCGGAACGGCGCAGCTGTCCTCTTCCGGGCGGCCGAACCCGCAACTGGTCGGCACCGTGCAGGAGGTGCTGACCCATTCGCTCCGCCAAGGGCTGCTGACTGAGAGCGGCGTTCCCGCGCCCGTCGCGACCGCGGTTGCGACCGTTACTCCCAATCTGATGATTGCCCAGCCTGCCCCCGGCAGCGGCGCGCGCGAAAGCCTGCTGGTCCGCTCGATCCTGCCGCTCGCCAGCTGCTACCTCCTGATGATGGCGCTGATGCTGTCGGGAAGCTGGATGCTTCAGGGTACGGTCGAGGAGCGCTCCAACAAGCTGCTCGAAACGGTGCTTGCGACCATCAGTCCGGAGCAGCTGATGTATGGCAAACTCCTCGGCACCGTGGCGGTCGGCCTCACCATGATCGCGGTGTGGATCGGCTGCGGCGCCTTTGCGGCCTTTGCGACGCAGGGCGCGATTGCCGACCATATCCGCCCCGCCCTCGCCCCGCTGACCTCGTGGACGACGATCGCGACGATGATCTACTTCTTCATCGCCGGGTACATTGCTATCTCCGTCTTCTTCCTGGCGGTCGGCGCGATCAGCGATTCGATGAACGACGCGCAGGGCTATCTGATGCCGATCATCCTGATGATCCTGCTGCCGATCACGATTCTCATCCAAGGCATCATTGATGGCGGCAAGGGGCTCGGGGTCACCGTGATGACCTGGGTGCCGATTTGGACCCCGTTCGCGGTGCTGGCGCGGCTCGGCACCGGCATCCCGGCGTGGGAGGTGATCGGCTCAGGCCTGTTGCTCGCCGCCTTTGTCGCGCTGCAGTTGCTGCTGCTGGGACGCCTGTACCGCGCCAGTCTCCTCGCCCAGGGTCAGAAGCCGACACTCAAGGAACTGGCCGCCCGGCTGCGTGGCAAGGGTGCAGAGCCCGCCTAGCGGGCGCTGAGCCGGGCCGGGCCAAGTTTGGCGAGCGCGGTGGCGGCATCGACCTTGGCACCCGCAAGCTCCAGCGCCTTGGCCAGCGCCTGGTCGGCCGGCACCGCGATGTCGGGGGCAACGCCAGTCCCTTCCCAGCTGTTGCCGGTGGTGGGATCGAAAGTTCGGCCGACCGGGATGAACGCGGCATATCCTTCGCCCATCGGCATCACGCCGCCAAAGTGAGCGCCGCCGCCGGTGACTTCGCCGATCAGGGTCGCACGCCCGGTACGCTTCAGCGACAGCGACAGATGCTCGGCGGCCGAAAAGGTCTTCTTGGAGGTGAGGAGATAGACCTTTGCCTTGGCGAGTGGGCCGGGCGTTGCGGTTGGCGTGACGAAGTGCTCGCGGCGGATCACCGAAGCTGGTCCGCTGATCTTGCGAAGGGTCGGGTCCTCGCCGAACGGCGTGCCATTCTTCTCCTCGACCGCCTGGCGGATATCCATGGTGACCAAAGTGGTCGGCTGCGCGTAGATCTCGCGGAAGATGAGATTCATTTCATCAAGCCCGCCGCCCCGATTGCCGCGCGCGTCGATGATCAGCGTTTCCGCGCTGCGATAATCGGCGAGGAACTTCGCAACTTCGTCGGTGGTCGCCTTGTTGCCCAGAAAGGCGGCGAAATCGATGTAGGCAATGCCGGGTGCGAGCCACCCCGAACGGTTGACCGAACTGGCATCCGCGCCGCCCGGACCGCTGCGAGGCGCGCCGCGCCGGGCCCGCATCTCCGCCGTGACCGGGCGCAGGCGAAGGTGCCCGTCCTTGTGCATCGCCTGGAGGTCGGCAGTGACCCGCTCGGCGAAGTCCTTGGCTGACGGAAAGCTGGCGTAGGCACCCCCGGCGAGGTTCGCACGGAGCATTGCCGCATAGTTCTTGCCGGCGTCGGGAAACACGAAATTCTCTTCTAGCGCCTTGGCCAGGTCGGTCACCGCCGTCTCGCCCTGCTTGCGGTCGAAGGCGATCTCGGTCGCGGGCGCAGGAGTTGGAGGCGGCGCAAGAGCCGGTGCCTGGACGATGGCCGATGAGCCCACCGGGAACATCAGCGTCGCCAGAAACAGTTGTGAGAAAAGGAAACGCATGACTCACCTCCCGCTGTATTGCTTGCCTACCACAGTAAGCGATATGCGGTGCCACGTCTTGCCGATTTGACGTGTGTCGGCGCCAGATTTTGGCAACAATGGCAGCATGCGCGACCCCTTCGACATCGCCCTCCTCCACCTGGTGCAGCGTGATTCCGGGCAGACCGCCGAGGAACTGGCGGAGCAGGTCGCCTTGTCACCTTCCGCCATCGCCCGGCGCTTACGCCGGCTGCGCGGCGACGGCGTGATCGCCCGCAGCATCGCGCTGCTGGGTGAGGCGCTGACCCGCGAGCGCCTCCGCGCGCTGGTTCTGGTGCAATTGGGCGAACATGCCGATCGCGCCGGCAAGGCGGCCGTTCTCGACCGCCTCGCCGCCGCCGAATGCGTGCAGTTCGTTTACGAGCTCAGCGGCGACAAGGACTTCGCGGTGCTGTTCGACTGCCGGAGCATGGACGAATTCGTGAGCCAGGCCGAGGCGCTGCTCGGCGAGGATCCGGCGGTTCGCCGCTATGAAAGCAGCATCGTCAAGCGGACGTGGAAGTTCGCGCCCTTTGTGCGGCTGAGCTGAGGACTGAGCCTCAGCTCGCCTTGTTTGCCGCGATCCAGCGGTCGATCTTCTGCTCCAGCACCGCCAGCGGAAGGGCACCGGTGCCGAGCACCTGTTCGTGGAAGGCGCGGATGTCGAACTTGGTCCCAAGCTCGGTCTGCGCCTTGGTGCGGAGCCGCTGAATGGTGAGCGCGCCAAGCTTGTAGGCCAGCGCCTGGCTGGGAATGGCAATATAGCGCTCGACCTCGGCGGTGGCGTCGGTCCGGCCCATGTCGCTGTTCGACAGCATGTAGGTGATCGCCCGGTCGCGGGTCCAACCCTTGGAGTGGATGCCGGTATCGACCACTAGCCGCATCGCGCGCAGCATCTCGTCCGACAGCGTGCCGAAGCGCTGATAAGGGTCCTTGTAGAAACCCATGTCGTAGCCGAGCGTCTCAGCGTAGAGCGCCCAGCCTTCGACATACGCCGTATTTCCGCCGAAACGCATGAAGGCGGGCAGTGCTTCATTCTCCTGCGCAAGGCTGATCTGGAAGTGATGCCCCGGCGCGCCTTCGTGGAGGTAGAGCGTGGTCATGCCGGGCGTGGTGCGGCTCGGGAGGTCGTAGGCGTTGAAATAAAAGACGCCAGGACGCGACCCGTCGGGCGTGCCGTTCTGGTAAGAGCCGCCCGCCTCGAACTTCTCGCGGAACGGCTCGTACGGGCGAATCTCCAGCCGTGCCTTGGGCATAGTGGAAAAGTAACGCGGAAGCTCGGCATCGACTTTCTTTCCGATGTCGTAATAGCCCTGCGTCAGCACATCGCGGCTCTTGAGCTTGAGCTTGGGGTCGGTGCGCAGGTGATCGAAGAAGGCGGCCAGGTTGCCTTTGAACCCTACCTCCTGCCGAATCTTTTCCATCTCGCCGCGGATGCGCGCCACTTCGCTGAGGCCGAGGTTGTGGATCTCCTCCGGCGCCATGTCGAGCGTCGTCGTTGAGCGCACGAGGTGGCGGTAAAGCTCGGGCCCGCCCTTCATGTACATAAGGCCGACGCCGTCGCGGGCGGCCGGAAAGTATTCGGTGCGCAGGAATTCGCGCACGCGGGTCAGCGCCGGGCGGATCTCCTCCTTGACCGATGCCTGGTAGGCCGCAGTCAGGCGGGTGCGCTCTTCGGCCGAGATCGAGTCCGGGAACTTGCGGACAGGGCCGAGATAATTGTCCTCGGCCGGAGTCTGCTTCAGCTGGCTGTTCAACTGCTCAATCATGTTGCGGGTGGTGAGCTTGGTATCGACCACGCCGCTCGCCATCCCCTCGCGCCAGCGCTGAACCGCGCGGTCGAGGTAGACCACGAACTCCTTGTGGCGCTTCAGGTTGTTTTCGTAATCCTGCACCGTCTTGAACGGCGCCGCGCCCGATCCGCTGGCGAAGGTCGGGTAGAAGGTGTGGATGCCAAAGAAGTGGTTCATCGGCCGCACCCGGGTCAGGCTGAGCAGGTTGTCCTGGTAGCCGGCGAGCGTGTCCTCCGTGGAGACCTTGAAGACGTCATAAGCGATGGCGTCAGTCGAGTTCAGCTTGGCCCGGTCGATCGCGGCTAGCGCAGCCAACTCGCGCTCGGCAGCCTGCTTCTCGCCTGCGTAATAAGCGTCGGTGATGTTGTCGCCGAGCCGGTCGGCATAACGCATGTCGCCGCGGAACAAGGCGTTCAGCGGGTTGCGGCGGAGGCTGTCCTCGTCGCTTTGCGCGAACAAAGCGAACAGCTTGTCATGCTCCGACTGCGCCGGGACGGCCGGTGCCGCCTCGGCCGCGGCGACGGCGGGCGGCGGCGGCGCAATCGCCACTCCCTCACGCGTTGCGCAGGCACCGAGGGTCAGCAGGCTCGCGCCAAGCAGCAGAAGGCGATGGGTCATGAAAGCATGCTCTTTCGACAAGAGGGGCAGGTCAGGCGACGAGAAAAGTGCCGATTCCTGACCTGCCTAGCATGCTTCGACCAACCGCCACGAGCGATCTACCAGAAGAAGCGCGCGATGCGGTCGAGGACCCGACCATTCCTCACGTCTACCAGCAGCACGTCGTTGTGATAGCGGACCCAGCGATAATAGCCGCCGACGGGTGGCAGGCGATACGCCCAGGGGTCCTGCAGCCAGTAGCGGCTGGTGTAATAACGCGCGGGCAGGTGCCAGCCGATGTCATAGTCGCGATATTGCCAGCCGAACGGGTCGATATAGACCGACAGGTGGAAGCGGTTGCGATCCCGGTCGCGGTGGCGGCGCCAGTCGTAGCGGCGGTCGTTCCGCCAATCCTGCCGCCATTGCGGGCTCTCTACCCGGTCGCGGCGCAGGCCTTCTGCCGCGATCCGGTCGCGCAGGTCACGGCCGGCGACGCTGCGCGGCGACACCTCCCGCTGAGGGCGGGTGACGTTGTCCGTCGACGGAATGGCTGAGCGGAACACGGGTGAGCCAGCCGTTGATGGGATGTCGCGTTGGCGGGTGCGGCGCTCGGCCCGGCCGTCCTGCCAGCCAGTCGCTCTCTCGCCGCGAGCCTGCCATCCGCCGCTTTGCGCTTCGGGCGCCGAACGGTTCCAGCGTTCGCGGCGCTGCTCCGCCACTGCCGCCGCAGCAATGTCGCGGGCGGGTTCGGGCGCATCGGCTCGCGGCTCGGGACGTTCGGCCCGGCGCGGGGGCGGCGGCGCTTCGACCTCGCGAACCACTTGATCGACCGGCCGCGGGCGCGCTGCGTCGGCATCGCGGCTGTAGCTGCGTTCCTCCCGCTCTACCCGCGTGGGGCGCTCGGCACGGCTCACCTCGGCCCGAGCCGAAGGCTCGTCGGGGATCGGATCGGCCAGCGCAGGGGCGGCAGCGGACAGCAGCAACAGGGAAAGCAGTGACAGACGCATGATCGTGACCTCTTGTGAGCCAGTTCAAACGATCTTCTGCTTTGTTGGCTGAGCGCGGGATTAACGCGGTGGCGTAACGATCTCCGGGGTCCGTTGTAGCGGCGCCGGTGGTTGCTGCGCGGGCTGGTTGCTTGTCGCCATCGCGCCGGCCGCCCGCTCGATCGCCCGCCGCAGCCGCGGCTGCAATCCGCAGGCGCAGCGGGTTGGCAGCGCATCGACCTGCTCGGCCGCCGGGCTCGAACTCTGCTGCAGCAAGGCGGCCGCGGCGCAGGTGAAGCCCGGCAGGCAGAAGCCGCAGCCGATCGCGTCTTCGGCGACCAGCGCCATCGTCAGCGGGTGGGCGGCCAGCCCCTCGATCGTGGTGACGTCCGCCCCTTCAAGGCTGCCGATGGTGACCGCGCAGCTGAGCACCGCCCCGCCATCGACGATCACCGTGCAGGCTCCGCATTGGCCGGTGCCGCCGCAGCCCTGCTTGGTCCCGGTGAGGTTGGCCGCATCGCGCAGCGCCCACAGCAAGGGCGTCGCGGGATCGAGCGCGAACTCCAAAGCCTGACCATTGACCCGCATCCGCGCCATGCCCGCTGCTCTAGCCGCGGGCCGCCGATGCTGCCAAGTCGGCGGTGTGGAAAGACAAAGCATCGAGACGAGCTGGGGCCGGGTCGGCTGCACCATCCGGGGATCGGGCGGCGAGCCGCTGCTGTTCCTGCACGGCGTCGGCTCGGACCGCACGGCTTGGGACGGGCAGGTGGAGCGCTTCGGGGCCGAGCGGCAGGCGATCGCGATCGACATGCCGGGCTATGGCGACAGCGAAGGTGGGCAAGGCGATCCGCGAAGCGACTTTGCGGCTGCTGGGGTCGCCGTGCTCGACGCGCTGGACGTGCTCAAGGCTCATGTCTGCGGGCTCAGCCTTGGCGGGGTGATCGCACTGGCGATGCACGCCCGCGCGCCGGAGCGGATCGCGAGCCTGGTGCTGGCCGACACCTTCGCCTGCCACCCCGAAGGGCGAGCCATCTTCGAGCGCTCGCTCTCGGGCGCTACCGACCTCGGCATGGGGGGCCTCGCCGACAGCCGCGCCGACGCCTTGCTCGCGCAGCCAGCCGACCCTGCGGTGCGCAAGGCGGTAGTGGAGACAATGAGCCGCATCGATCCCGCAGCCTATGCTCGTGCGGCGGATGCGGTGTGGCTGGCCGACCAGCGCCGCGAAGCCGCAGCTGTGTCTTGCCCCGCGCTGATCCTCTACGGCAGCCAGGACCGGATCACCCCGCCTGCCCTGTCCGAGGAGTTGAAGGCGCTGATCCCCCATGCCGGGCTGATCGAGATCACCGGCGCCGGGCACCTCCCCAACCTCGAGCAGCCCGCAATCTTCGATCGCGTGCTGGCAGGCTTTCTGGCCGGGCTCAAGGAATAGGGAGCGGGTCGGCCTCGGCAGCGTTTTTCTGCCATGCCGTGGCAGCCGCAGGGACAGGGACGCGATCGGACCAAGGCGCTTGCGCTGGTGGTCGTTCTGCATTTCGCCCTCGGCGCGGCGCTGATCACCGGGCTGGCGGGCGAGCCACTGCGACGGAGCGTGGAAGCGCTGACTACCTTTGACGTGCCGCTTCCCGAGCCTCCTCCGCCCGAACCGCTCCAGAAGCAGGACGCCCCTGCCGCCGAACGAGAGGCCGGTGCCACCGACCTTCAGGCGCGCCCCGCGCCCGTGGTGCAGCCGAAACCAGAGGTCCGCCTGGCCGTGCCCCCGACGCTTCCCACCGCCGACGAGACTGCGCCCGTCACCAGCACCGCGCCGAGCGCCGGAGCCGGGCGTGAAGCCGGGCCGGGTCGCGGCGCGGGCGGCAGCGGCGATGGCACGGGCGGCTCGGGCGCAGGCGGCGGCCTTGGCAGCGGCGCGCGGCTGTTGTCGGGCAATCTGGCGCGCGGAGATTATCGGCGGATACGCGGCTTCGGCGCGCCGCGCGGATCGGCCGTGCTGGCAATCGACGTCAGCGCCGACGGCCGAATGACCCGCTGCCTGACCTTCACCTCGTCGGGCAATCCAGCGCTCGACGGAGAACTTTGCCGCTTGCTCGCCCGCACCCGGTGGGAGCCGGCGCGCGACCGGTCGGGCAATGCCGTGCCGGTCGCGCTACGCTACGTCGCTTCGTGGGACCGCGGCTGACGGATCTAGCGGGTCGCCGTCCGCCGTCTGGTCGGCACCGCCGGCGCATCCTTCTTGTAGATGTCCTCGTAGATGGCGAGCTCGGTCCCGCTCGGCACCGCTGTCAGATACGTCAGATAGACCGGCACCGGCTTGGCCAGTGGCACCTTCTGCTCGGGAGTAGCGCCCTTGGCGCGGAGCGGCTTGCCGTAGAGCCATGCCGCCAGCCGGTGCGCCGCCTCGAGCCGCACGCAACCGCCCGAGAACAAGCGCGCGGCTTCGCCGAACAATTCGTCCTGCGGCGTGTCGTGGAGGTAGATGCCCTGTGCATTGGGGAACATGAACTTCATGTCGCCCATGCTGTTGGCGGGTCCCGGAAGCTGGCGCAGCCGCACTTCCTTCCTGCCGGCCGCAACCGCCTGCCAGTCGATGCTGGCCGGGCTCACGATCTTGGGCTTGTCCGACCAATCGGACAGCACCTGATAGCCCTTGGCGCGGAGATACGGGGTGCCGCCCTTGATGACGTTAGGCACGATCCGCTCTGCTGCCAGATCGCTCGGCACGTTCCAGTAGGGACGGAGCGAGGTGTAGCGAATGTTGGCCGCCATCATCGGGGTCGGATAGACGGGTTTGCCGACCACCACGCGCATCATGTCGACAGTCTGGTTATTGTCGATCATGAACAAGCGCTGCGCGGCGACATTCACCATCACGTAGCGGCCGCTTGCGGGCAGGCTGCGGACCCGCGCCATGTTGGTCTGGACCAGCCGCCGGGTGGCGGGGTCGACCCGATTGTCGGTCAATTGGCGGCGCAGCTGCGCGTAATAAGGATGCATCCAGCCCATGTTGCGCATGTAGGCGGCGACATCGGGCGAGGCGGATGCGGCGGCGACCAGCGCGGCGGCACTCGGCGCCTGCGGGCGGAGTTCGTTGTCGACGTAGATCACGCCGACGTTAGGCGCGCGGCGGAGGTCCTGGGCGTAGCGGACGAACAGCTCGCTCAACGCCCGGTCGGCGCGGGCAATCGCCTGCGGATTGCCGCTCTCGGCAGCGCGAACCATCCGCGGCAGGTCGCGAGTGCGATAGCGCCGGGGATCAAGCCCGTCGGCCTGCGCCGTGGCGGTCAGCCGCAGCAGCTCGGCCGCGGCGCCTTGGCTGCCCGGGCGAAAGAATAGGGAAGAGGCGGCGGGCCGTGCAAAGCCTGCCTGCGCGACCGCAGGCGAGGCGGCCAGTGCGGGCGCCATGAGCAACCCTGCACAAACAAGTGCCGGGCGCACAAGGCGCCCGGCACATAAGCCATTCTTGATACGCGAAAGGCTCATTCGTTCTCCTTAGCCACGCTCGCCGCTACGGGCGGGGGCGGGCTGCTGGTAGGTACCGCTCGTGTTGGTCTGAGCGGGGGCACCCGGGTAGTACTGGCCGTTCTGAACGTAACCGTCGACCCGGCCGTCACGATCATTGTCGGCCCAGATCGCGCCGGCGAGACCGCCAACGACGGCACCGGCAACGGCGCCTTCGAGCAGGCTGACGCCCGGGATCAGCGCGCCGGCAGCAACACCAGCAACGGCACCGATGCCGGCACCCGTGGCGACGCGACCCAGGGTCGAGTCATAGCCGCTCGGCGTGCCCTGATAATACTGGCCATTCTGGACATAGCCGTCGGCATAACCGTCGTTGTTGTTGTCGGCCCACACCGCGCCGGTCAGGCCGCCGATGGCAGCACCTACGGCCGCGCCGGTGATCGGGCTGACGCCCGGCACGACGGCGCCGACAGCGGCACCACCGACGGCACCCACGGCTGCGCCGGACGCGGCGTCGGCGAGGGTGTCGTTGTTGTTCATGGTCGAGCAGGCGCCAAGCGACAGCGAGCTGGCGGCTGCCAAAGCGATCAAGGTCTTCTTCATATGCTTTCTCCCGATATGTTCCGGTAACCTCAATCGGCCCTTGCCGCTTACGACGGAAGGAAGGCCTTCCTTCATAAAAGGGCCAGCACCGATCAACGTCAGCGCCGCCCCAACGAAAGGCTGGCCCATGAGGTTCCGGACACGCAACAAGCACCGGAAAGCCAATGGTTTAGCCTCCTGCCATTGCAGCGCTGAGCCGTTCATGAACAGTTCGGACCGGCCCCGGCCGCGTTGGCAGATCCTGCCGAGGTGCCGCTTCCGCAGGGCTCGGGCGACTATCTGCTGATCAAGGTCGCCGATATGGCGAAGGCATGGCGCCCGAGATGCTGGACAAGGTGTTCGAGCCGTTCTTCACGACCAAGCCGCTTGACCAGGGCACCGGCCTTGGCCTTTCGATGGTATATGGCTTCGCGCAGCAGAGCGGCGGCACGGTGCGTATCCACAGCACGCCACGTGCCGGCACCACCATCTGCCTTTATCTTCCGACCAGCGAGACTATCGCTGCGGAAAAGAGCATGACACCGGCGCCGGCTGCCCGCGGCGCCGGTGAGCGCGTGCTGGTGGTCGAGGACGAGGATGCGGTGCGAATGCTGGCGCGCGAAGTGCTCGAGGAACTCGACTACGAACCGGTGGAAATTGCGGATCCCGCCGCAGCACCGCCCTGCCTCGCATCGGGCGAGCGGATTGATCTCATGATCTCGGACATCGGCATGCCCGGCATTAACGGCCGCGAGCTTGCCGACCAAGCGCGCCGTCTCCGCTCCGGCCTGCCAATCCTGTTCATCACCGGCTATGCCGAGCACGCCACTACGCTGACCGACTTTCTCGATCCCGGTATGGCGCTGATTACCAAGCCCTTCACCCTCGAGAAACTGGCCACGAACATCGGCGCCCTGATCGGCTCCCCCGCACAGGGCTGATACATTTTGGATCACCAGTGCCGTGCCGGCGTGAACGCTATTGTAATAGCCGGCGGGCTAACGCAGACAGCGAACGCCTTTGCTACAGCATATCATCAGGAAATCAGGAGCGTCGATGTCGGAAGAAGCTACCACTCGGGCCGAGGTGCTAGAGCGTGTGCAATCGATTGCTTCCGACATCCTGAACCTGCCCGGTCTTCAGATGACCGAGCAGACCACCGCACATGACGTGCCGGGCTGGGACAGCCTGACCCATGTCCAGATCATCGTCGGGGTGGAACAAGCCTTTAGCGTTCGCATGACCTCGACCGAAGTGGCGCAGCTCGACAATGCTGGATCGCTGGTCGACGTCATCCTCGCGCATCGCTCGAGAGCGGCTGGTGCCTGACGATCTGGGCTCACTGATTGCCGACGTCGCGCGGGCGCAAGCCGACCGCCCGGCGCTGTGGGCAAAAGGCGAGCTCCTGTCCTACGGCGAGCTTCACGAAAGGGCCGCGCGGATTGCCGCCGCGTTGGTCGCGGCGCGTGTCGGTTCCGGCGACCGCGTCGCGATCCTCGCCGAACGCAGCACCTTTCCTTATGCGGCGATCCTTGGCGTGCTTCTCGCCGGCGGGGCCTATGTCCCCCTCAACGTCCGCTTCCCGACCGACCGCAATCGCCAGATCGTTGAGCAATCAGGTACCGCAGTGCTGATCGCCAGCGACACGCAAGCAGAGTACGCCAGTCAGTTCCTGAGCGATGGGTCCGACCTGACCCTGCTGACCGAAGCGCAGATACTGGCTCATCCGCCACTGGAGCCCGGCCGGACTATCGCGGCGGGCAAGCTCGCCTACGTCTTCTTCACCTCGGGCACGACGGGCGTTCCAAAGGGCGTGCCGATCAGCCATGCCAATGTTCTGGCCTATCTGCGCGGCATCCGCACCGTGTGCGAGATCGCGCCCGACGACCGTGTGATGCAGGTTGTCGATCTGACCTTCGACTTGTCGGTCCACGACATCTTCCTCGCTTGGACCGCCGGTGCCTGCCTCTACAGCATCCCCGAGAACGGGACGTTGCTCTGCACGCGCTTTGTCGAGGAGCATGGTGGCACGCACTGGCTGTCCGTGCCGTCTGCGGCCGCGCTGGTCCGGCAAACCGGCCTCCTCACGCCCGGTAGCATGCCAACCCTCAAATACAGCTTCTTCTGCGGCGAAGCCCTGCCAGGCGCCGTTGCCGAAAGCTGGGCCGCCGCCGCGCCCTCTTCCGCGATCCTCAACATCTACGGCCCGACCGAAGCGACCGTGGCCTTCAGCGCCTTTCGCTACGCCCCCGGCCAAGCGGAACCGCCGTCCGTGGTTTCGCTAGGTGAGCCATTTCCCGAACAGCGCATGGGCCTGTTCAGCGAGGAAGGCGAACCAGCCGACGAGGGCGAAGTTGGCGAGATCTGCCTCTCCGGCAGCCAGGTCTCCGAAGGATATTGGAACGCACCCGAAATAACGGCCGAGCGCTTCTTCTTCTATGGTGGTCAGCGCTGGTACCGTACCGGCGACCTCGGGCGGTCTGTCAACGGTGAGGGTTACGCTTATCTCGGCCGCGCCGATCGCCAGGTGAAGATCCGCGGCTACCGGGTGGAGCTGCAAGAAATCGAGAATGCGGTCCGCAAGGCCACTGGCTGTCACCTTGCCGCAGTCATACCCTGGCCGCTTGGGGAAGGTGGTGCCGCGCTCGGTTGCAAGGCGTATGTGGTGGGCGGTTCGGTCCCGGACACGGTTTACAGCCGCCTCAGCGAACTCCTGCCGGATTACATGATGCCTTCCACCGTTGAAGCAATTGCGACGATGCCGCTCAACGCCAACGGCAAGATCGACCATCGCGCGCTTGCCCAGAAGCTATCTTCTCAAGCGCCCACAAGGCCCTCCGCCTGACGTGTCGCCGCCAGCGCTCTCTCTCACCAAATGCTTCGACCTGCCGGCCGTCGAGAGGCGGCAGGCTGCGGTGCTAGCGGCCGAGGCCATGCCGATTCTCTACGATCCGGTCGGGTCGCAGGCCATTCCCATGCTGGCCGCTGAATTCCTCCTCCCCGACGGAGAGCTCGGCCAAGCGGTCGCGGTGGTCGGAGGGGAGGTCGATGGCCTTGTCGCGGCTTATCCCGCTGCCGACTATGCCGACCGGCAGCGGACCAGCCTTCACCATGCCCTCGGCAATCTTGACCGGGTCGGTGCGAGCAAGATGGTCGCGGCTCTCCGCGATCTCAGCGGCGAGGTGCCCAGCGAGGGTCTCAACGGCGTCTATATTGCCCGCTTCACGGTTCGCAGCGCGCTACGCGGCTCAGGGCTGGCCGATCGGCTGATGGAAACCTTCGTCGCCGACAGGCCTCTCGCCACCCTGCACGTGAGCGCCGACAATGTGCGCGCCATATCGTTCTACCACCGCCACGGCTTCGAGGAGCGGAGCCGTTCTCGCAGCTACCTCCTGCTTAAGCGCGCACAGGGCTGATATTGATGCAAGCGGCGGGCGGCGGCACTGCGGACGCGCTTCTCATCAACACGCCAGCCTTCTGGCTGATCGCGTTCACGGCGATAGCCGCGCTCCGCCTCATCACCCATCCCACCGGGCGCTCGTTCGTCTGGGCGGCCATTAACCTTGCCTTTCTCTGGGTGGTACTCGGCACGCAGATCCTCTGGCTGCTCGCCGGCGGGCTGCTGCTGTTCATGCTGTTGCGGGAGTATGCGCGAACGAACGCCCGGCACCTCCTTACCCTCGCGATCATCGCTGCCGGGTCGTTGCTTTTTCTCGGCTACAAGTCGGCCTTTTTCGCATCGCCCGGCGGTGCGCCTTGGGTCCAGCAGCTGCTCGCGGGGATCGGCTTCTCGTTCGTTTTCCTACGCGTGATCGATCTCGCCAGAGCGCTTCAGGACGGGCGACACGCACCCCCGTCGGCGCCGTCCCTGTTCAACTATCTTGTGCCGTTTCACATGCTCGCTGCCGGTCCGATCCAAGCCTATGACGAGTTCGCCAGGCAGCCCGCCGTGCCAGCGCCGCTCACCGGACGCGAGACGCTTGAGGCGGCTGAGCGCGTCGCCCGCGGCCTCTTCAAGAAGTTCGTCCTCGCTTACGCGCTGCAGAAGATCTTTTTGACCGATCTGCAGGCCGATGGATGGTGGCTGGTGCTGGAGATCAATGTCCTCCTGCTCTGGCTGTATCTCGACTTTAGCGCTTACTCGGACATTGCGGTCGGGCTTGGCCGCTTGATGGGGGTCGCGACGCCGGAAAACTTCAATCGGCCATGGTTGTCGCGCAACCTTATCGACTTCTGGGATCGGTGGCACATCTCGCTATCGCAGTGGATCCGCCGTAATATGTTCATCCCGGCGCAGCTCAATTTCATGCGCCGCTTCCCGCAGACCGATCCGGTCCTCATCGCCGCGCTCGCCATCGGCCTGTCCTTCTTCATGGCCGGCATCTGGCACGGCCTTTCGCGCGGCTGGCTGCTGTGGGGCGCGATGCATGCGGTGGGCTTGGTTGCCGTGCGGCTTTACACCGGCTGGATGCAGAAGCGGCGGACGCCGGCGCAGATCGCGACCTATCGTGACAACCGCCTGATCCTAGCGGGCGCGAGGCTGCTGACGCTCGAATACGTTGCCCTTGCCTTCGCCGTTCCGTTTGTTCTGAAATAGGGCTCCGATGCTGAAATCCGCACCAGAACAGGCTCCCAAGCGCAGCGGCGACGTTCCGCAGACGGAGCTCCTCCTCCGCTCGGCTTGGATCGTGATTCAGGTAATCGCCGCGTACCTCCTCGCCGAGCAGGTCAGCCCCTTCTTCTACCAGCAGTTTTGACGTGGCACTGGCTCGCCTCTCCAACCTTCGGCCGTTGATCCGGCTTGGCGTCTGGCTCGTGATCTTCGCTGTCGTCGTCAACCTTGCGCTGAGGGGCCTAGCGGCAACGCCGGTGCTCGGCTGGCTCCCCGATCGGCAGACCGGCACCGGCTTCGACACCGACAATCGGGAGCGGATCACCGGCGCGGAAGCCGAATATCGCAACGGCCTTGCCCGCCCCGACAGACGACTTGGCGCGATCGTTGGCATTTCCAACATCCGTGAAGCCGTCGACCTGGACATGATGAACCGGCAGCTCGGCCGAGGGTGGCGCTTCATCGGCCTGGCCGGTGCCGGGGCGGGCGCGGCGAGCATCGTCGACAACGCCCGCCTGCTCGAACAGAGCCAGCTCAAGCCCGACCTCGTCATCGTCGGCACGGCCCCGCTTCAGTTGCTTGATGGGCTTCTGCCCGGCGCCTACACCCCACCGGCGCCCTCCCGCGCCGATCGGGCAAAGCAAGCGGCTAAGGACTTGCTGTGGATGAAGGCGCGCCGCCGCGATGTCAGCGTCTCCACCGAGCGCGCGCTTCTCGACCTGCGCGCCCGCCTGTTCCGGGCCTTCGACGTTCGCTTGCCAACGCAGGACACGCAAACACCATGGCGATCGATGCTGCGCGTCATGGGCACCGAACGCTCGCCCGACGAGGTCTTCACCAATGGTGTGACCTGGGCCGCCTCCTTCGGCGCTTTCGACCAGGCTGCCTACGAGCGCTCCGTCAGAGCGCCGGCTATGCTGGCCTCAACCCTGAAGCAATTGGCGGCAAGGGGCGCTCGCCCCGTCGTGGTGCTAACCCCGGAGCATTCGCTCTTGCGCTCACGAGAGCCGGCACAGATTGCTAAGTACATCAAACAACGTCTGCGCCGCGACACCGGCATGGCGGACCTGCTGGTGCTCGACTATCGGTCGGCCGTGCCCGACGACGGCTTCGTAGATCTCGTGCATCTCAACAGCAAGGGCAGCAAGCAGTTCACGCCCCTGCTCCTCCGGGACGTACAACGCCTCCGCTGGCGCGGACTGCCGCTTGCCACGCCTACAGTTCAGCCGGCAAACACCGAGACCTGACAACCGCTTCGCACCACCAAGGCGGCCCGGCGGTTAGTGGTTCTGGTGAAGAGAGCTGATCGCGCAGCTGGCGGAGACGGAGACCGCCAAACTACGGCATCTAACCTTCTAGATGTTCTAAAAAATTTAGGACCCACATCCAAGCGTTCCCACATTCGATCCCTACTTGGCTCGTGGGGTTCATGTGGCATCGCGAAGACCATGGGTCGACTTTCGACGTTTGGCTTGGATGTCCGCAATGGTGGAAAGAGAACGTTAGCGGCGTTACGATCTCACGGCCAAGGAACGCGGGTGATCAGATGCAATTCAAGACGTTCAATCTGACATTATCGTTGGTGAACGTCAAAAGTTCACTCGCTCTAGAGGCGAAGACAGGCGACACGAAGCGGCAGGCACTTACCAAGTCCGAATGCGAGGCGCACTACCCAGTTAACTTCCTGTAAGTAGGAAAGTATATTAACCTCGTTCCCGTTGCGTTGCCTTATCGGCAGTCGAAGGCGCATGTAGCTAGGCTCCTCTTTAGAGAGGTAACTCGTTATGCGTACCGTGTGCCTGCCAGTAGCGTGCGCGATTGCCGCCATCGCTCTGCCGACCGAGGCAGATTCTGCGATCTTCGACGTCCGTTTCGATGGCGTGGTGACCGGAGTCGAGTTCCGTACGACCTGCGCTGGTGGTCCATGCTCGACGACCAATATCCTCTTCGAGCAGCTGCCGTTCGCAACCCAACTTAGTGGAAGCTTCACCAATAGCCTTGGGCCAATCGAAATCAGCGAAGGTCAGTCAGTTACGCTCAGGATCAATCCTTCTGCCCCCAATGGTATTCCTAGCATCACCGGCACGGTAACGAACAACGGTGGCTTCCTCATCGGAACCAACCTCGGATACACCCTCAATGATTGCCCCGATGGCTTTCCCACGAGGTCATGCTCCGATTTCTTTGCCTTTGCGTCTACATTCAACGCCATTGGCGGGATCCCCGAGCCGGGCACTTGGCTTATGATGCTGCTTGGCTTCGGCGCGATCGGCTTCTCCATGCGGAAAACCCGCAATGTCACGGCGCGGCTTGCTGCCGCTTAGAAGCTCTGCCCTTTAGGAGTTCTGAGAAGATGCGTGCTATTCGTCTTGTCGCTGCCGCTCTCGCTGCCATTGCCGCGCCCGCTAGTGCCGCTTTCGAGATTTCAGTCAGCGGCGTGAGCGCCACCGGTGTCCGGACGCAAACATTTGGGCCTGGCTCGAGCTGCGCGCCGGCAGTTGTGTGCCCTGACCTCAACACGCCTTATTCAACGACGGTTAGTGGCACGCTCAGCCCATTGGTCCAGAATCTCAACGGTGCGATAGACCTCAGTGGGCAGGACCGGCCTTTAAGCTCCTTCGGAGTCAACCTGTTCTTCTCGGGCGGGCAGCTCATCACCTCAGTGTTGTCTGGGCAAGTGAAATTTGGTCCCAGCATCAATGGCTCGGATGATGCCACCTTCCGTGCGAGTAACTTGGGTGTGACGGTCCGGAATACCGTAACCGGGCAGACCAGCTTCTTCGCACCTGTGCCAGAACCGGAAACTTGGCTGCTGGTGCTTCTTGGCTTTGGCGCAATCGGGACAGCGATGCGCCGCCGCCCTACCGTGGCTTACGCCACACGCAACCTAACAGGATCGTTCTCAAAGTAACCCTCGCCGCCCGGTGTGATGGTGATGAGGCCCGAATTCGCGGTCATGTTCGTGAGCAGCATGGCGCCGCCCGGCTGGCGTCCCTCGGGGAAGCCAAGGTTCGCCCAGGTTGCCGCGTTTGGGCTCAGCCGGTTGAAGTCATCACTGGCCCAGCGGCCATAGACCTTTGTCCCGTTGACCATCTTGTGTCCGACGATGACCACTCGGGGATAGACCCGGTTGCTCGACCGGAAGTCAAAGCCAATGTCTTCCGGCTCATGAAAGCCGGTCAGCGTCTTGAATGTCGGGGTGGTCGCGCCAAGGTTGCTGCTGAACACCACCGCGCCGTCATTCACGTTGGGGTCGTCATCGCCGCCCACGTTGCCGCTGCAAGCGAACATGTCTGTTCCCATGAAGCCGGGCACCAGCCGCACCTTGAGGTTGAAGTCGGCTTGAGTCAGGGTGCCAGCGCGAGCCATGACGAAGTTGCGTCCGTGATCGACCGACTTCCACAGGCCATATTGCGAGGCTTCGAGCGGATTCTGGATGTTGTCGCTGGCAGCAAAGCAGAAGGCCCAGATGACACCGGGGTTCTCCTTGTCGGCAACGATGCTCTTGCGGCGCAGCCAGTAGGCGTGGTGCCAACGGGCGGTGCCCATATCAACCACAGTGCCACTTGGAGTTGAGCGGAACACAGGATCGAACCACTCGCCGTTGTCGTAGCCCTTCATCGGAGCGTTAGACGCCGGTCCCCACACGAACTTGCCTTTGACCGTGACCGCCAACTGTCCACCAAAATACTTCATGGCTTGGTTGGGAGCGGGATATGTGAATGGGACGGTGAGCATCGGCGCGGTCTTGAAGTCGTCGGTGCTGATAATCAGCGTTTCTGCGCTGCTCGAAAAAGAGCCCACCCACCAAGTAGGGTCATCAATCGCCCAATCTGCGTCGTTTGCGTGACGAATACCGTTGTTGGCTTGTGGAGCGGGGAATGTCTTGCGGACAGGCTTACCGTGCTCGCCCTTACCGATCCGATAGTAGGGACGATCCTGTCCGGCCAAGACGGTAGTGCCAAGCGGGTTGGTCGAGCCGCCCATGAGCAGGATGTTGTGAATGCCGTTAGAGAGGGTCTTGGCCTTCACCGCGCCCGAAGCCCGAGGCGGGTTCTCGTAGAACGAAACTCCCAGGCCATGCACGAACCAGAGGCGGTGCCTCCCGTTCCAGCGATCAAGCATGATGGCACCCACGCTTGAGTAAGCGTGGTCGGTCGTCTCGATCCACGGCTGGTCGTCGCCGCCGTCCTGCACGGTCGGGTAGTTGTGGGTGGTCCAATTGGCACCGCCATCGGTAGTGACGTGCATCCCACCGCCGACGGTCATCACGATAAAGCGCATCGGGTCGGACGGATCGACGCAGACCGAATTGCCCTCGATCCCGACCGGTGAACTCCAGCTGGTGCCATTATGGATGCGGACCTGACTATCGACCTGACTGCCGGCGCCGCAAACCATGATGCGGTTGTTGGCGATGACGATGGAGGTGCCGACAGTAGGGCTTCCCGCGACCAGAGCCGCAGCACCGCTGATGCCTGCTGTCCACTTGTAGACGCCACGGCCCGGCACGATCGCTGCAAGGCGCTGGCACTTGCCGCCCCACAGGCTCTGCGCATCGAAGGCAAAGCGGATGCCGGGCTGAGCATCGCCGGGGTTGATCGGGGTGGGGATGTGGGGGTGCGGCAGCATTGCAGCGCCGGCACCGTTGGTCTCGGTGAAGTAGAAGCCGTCAACTGTGTGACCCAACCCCCAAACGTCCTTGTTGAACGGGTCAATCATCAATTGGCCGCAGCCAATCCGGCCCTGCTGTTGGGTGAACAGCGCATTGTCGGTCGCTCCGACCTTGTAGGCCATCGCCTGTTGGAAGCTGGCGCCCCGATCGCTGCTGGTCTGGATCTTGCCGCCAGCCACGCCGACGATGCGGGTGCTGTCGCTGCGGCAAATGTCCACGTCATAGCACCGCCGACTGCCAAGGGTGCGCCACTGGAACTGGCTCATCGGCAAGTTGTCGCCGAACCGAAACAGGCTCTTCCACTCCTTCCCGTTCGGCTCAAGGATGTAGGCCAGCTGGGTGTCGTCACGGGCAACGATATAGCCGTCGCTGGTGATCGACTTGATGCCGCTGACCCAGCCGCCACCGGGGATGCCGAGTGCCTTGTCCTCATTGGGGAGGACGCGCGTTCCGTTTTGCTTCTTGGCCATTATGGCAGGCTCCCCGCGCCGCTAGGTGGTGTGAAGGCGTAAGGTGCAGCGCCGTTGATAGTGGCTATGTTGTCGCTGGTGACGGCGCAACTGACGAAGCAGGTCGTCATCGTGACCTCATGTGTCGTGGACCACGCGCCATGGCTGGCCCGGAACCGGACCATTGCCGTATCCTCGTCCGTCCGCTGGACGTGCATTCCGATTACATCGCCCTGCACCGGAGTTGTGTCACTCACACCATCCAGCGCTGTTTCGCCAAGCGGTGAGATGCAAGCAGTAATTGAATAATCCCGCGGTTGAACGAACAACGAACGTCCGCAATGGGTGGGAAGCGGACGTTCGCCATCCCCTCAAGCTGCTCGACACTCTCGACTGGATGCGCGCTCAGTTTGCGACGAACCTCTTCAAAGGGCCCAAGAGGACGTGGCTGTGAACGTCAGGCTCCCTCGGTTTCGCAGAAACCTTGATCGCAAGTCCTAGCGCAGCAATTGCAAACAGAAGCTCACCAACTTCATCGAACCCGTACGGTATGCTGGGCGTGAGGCGAGTTACAATCATGAACGCAAGACCAATGGCAAAGGCGTAGGTTGACCGGAGCGGTGCAACTGGCAACCGTAGACGATCGATCAGTCGGCGCGTTGATCGAAACTCCTGAGCAAGTGGTATTAGGGCAAATGTGCCAAAGAAGATGCAAGACCCTACAAGTCGCACGATGCTATTTAGCCATGTCAGATTGTGCACATTTGATTCTGCTTGAACAATAACAGCAGCCAATGACTGGGGAGTTGTAAGACCGAAAACGCGCTGCCCCCAACTTACCTCCTCGCCCGCGATCATCAAGACTAGCAATCCGAATAGCCATAGCCACGGGTTAAGCCGATGGTGCCAAGCCTGGTAAGTAAGAGCGCAACCGGATACGAAATATGCAGCGAACTGGGCCAATTCGATTGACCCATCTTCTTCACAAAGCCTCATGAGCAAGTCTGGCGCAACGTCGCTCGAATATGCCATTGCCGCAGCGAACAGAGACAATCCCGAGCACAGCAGTGCACTCTCGCGGGAACTACAAGAACCAGCAGGAGAACTATCGAGACCGGTCTGGAAACCGAACTTGCGGTGAATTCCGATCGGGATTGCTCGGATACCGGCAACAAAGCCGGCCACGAGCAAGCAAACAGCAAACGCAAACAACAAGGCTTACGCCCCACAGTGTGTGATTCACTCACGCACCCCCCGGCGCGTGATTCGCTCATCTACATAGCGCCGTTTATTATTTGTTTAATTGCATAGGGTTAACGTCTTGTTTTGGGACGAAAGCGAGTTGATGATGCACCGGCTCTGACGTGTCCGGGTCCAGCGGGAGGCGATGTCTTCAACGGGTCAAAAGCGGACATTAGCTTCTCCGGCCCGCCTCTCTTAGAATGGCTGAAGGCAACACCGCTCAGCATGACCGTGCAGGAGATGGTCTCCAGAGCAGACCAGCGCTCGCCCTGCTTCCCGACCACTACTCACCCCTCTAGACTTAAGGTCATGTCTCTACTGCTTTGCCTCGCTGCCACGGTCATTGACGGTGATGGGATACGCTTTCGTAATCTGGGCGAGGTACGCTTGCTCGGGATTGACGCACCCGACCCGACCAGCTCGAGACCGTGCCGGGAGAGGTTCGGGGATCATGTTTGCAGCGAGCGGCAGGCACGCGTGGCTAAGGAAGCTATGCGCTCAGCGCTGCGGCTAGGCCCGGTTCGGATCGAAAAAAACGGTAGGCCGCGACCGTTATGGACGCCGCCTGGGCATGGCTTTCGCAGGCGGGGTCAATCTGAACTGCCGGATGCTCCGCATCATAGGCGCCCGCTACATTCAGCGTTACGACAATGACCGCAGGGTAGCACGAGCCTGCGGCATCTAAGCGGCGCCGAGCTGACCACTTCGTCACGCCGGCTGCTACCTTGGAGGGCTGGATCGACTGGGAGCCGCAAGAAAGCGCGAAGAAAGAGAAAGCAAAGGCTTCTCGACAGGCTCGCTATCGTCGCTGTCCCGCTTACCCTCGCTTTCGCAGTGTGGGTTGCTGCTCTCTCGTAGGAGTAAGTTGCCTAAGCTGAATGTCTGCTTTGGGTCGGAAGCAGACGTTAGGTCTGGATGTCTCAAGTGGGTGGGAAGCGGGCATTCGCAAACGTTCGCGAAGGAGCGAAGTAGTCAAACTTAAGTGCAACTTCATTTCCTTCCACCCTGCACCCGCCACGATCCTTCGGTTAAAAGGTTCCGTTAACCGCCTCCGACGTCGCCCATTGGTCGCAGCTTGGGCGCAACACATCGATAACATCCTAAGTCGCTCTTCTGGTTGGCATACTGACGCTCTAACAGCACGCTTGAATCGTTAGTGATAAGGTTGTCGTAAGACACTTTTTCCTCAACAGTTGTCGTCGCACGGTTCAGTGCAGGGGTTCCACCTAGCACTGCAAGATCTGTCCTCTGCGAAGTCAATCAAACATCACCATCAATCTTCCGTGATCATTCGATCGCGGATCACAATGATTCATCCCTGGAGGGAATGACAGTTGGCTACTCTTTTTGCGTCTGACGGTAATTGGAAGCCTGTGAAGATCGGCGCAGGAGGCTGGATCACGGGCATGGACATCGCCCCCGATGGAACCATGATTGGGCGCACTGATACACACGGCGCTTATCTTTGGAATGGCAGTGCTTGGACTCAGTTGGTCAGCGCGAGTAGCATGCCAGCAGGCTTCGCGTACGGCGGGGGCGTTTACGAAATACGCGTAGCTGCAAGTAATTCTAATGTCTTCTACATGGCGGTGGGGGACGGCATCTTTAAGACCACTGACAAGGGTCAGAGCTGGAGCAAAACCGGCTTTCCCGCCACGCCGTTTGATCCGAACTCTGGCAATCGCATGGATGGTCAGAAGTTGGCCATCGATCCCACCAATCCGAATGTGGTCTTCGCTGGCACGCAGAAGAACGGCTTGCTGGTTACTCGCGATGGCGGAACCACGTGGCAGAAAATAACCGCCGTGCCGCAGGGCGGCAATACCAATGACCCCGGGCTGACGGGCATCGTCGTCCATGGTTCGAATGTTTATGTCGGAACGGCAGGGAGCGGAGTCTACCGCAGCGCGGATGGAGGCTACACTTGGAAGGCCATCGGCGGGCCTGCCGACATCTCCCATGCTGCCATCGCGCCCGACGGCACGTACTACGCAACCGGAAACACCGACACCGCATTGTGGAAGTTCGCAAACGGATCGTGGTCCAAAATCATCGCCAGCGGCGTACATGCGATCGCCATTGATCCTTTCAATGCTTCTCACCTCATCGTTGCCGATGACGGCGGCAATCTGATGGAAAGCAAGACGGCTGGCACAGACTGGGGCGCAGGCTGGAACTGGGGCAAGCAGCTGGAGTCGAGCAACGACATTCCATGGCTGGAGAATAGCGGCCTTTACATGTCGACAGGAGGGCTCGTGTTCGACCCGTCTACTCCTGGCAAGCTGTGGCAGTCGGCTGGCGTAGGTGTGTGGCACACGCAGGTGCCAGGCGACATGCAGTGGAACACGCCAGTAGTCTGGAACTCTCAAAGCCGAGGTATCGAGCAACTCGTCACTAACGACATCATTGCGCCCGCTGGCGGTAATCCGGTGTTTGCCTCCTGGGATCGCGCATTCTTCGAAAAAGGCGACCTTGATAGCTACTCGTCCACTTACAGTGGGGGCCAATTTTCGATGGGTTGGTCGGTCGATTACGCATCAACGAACACGAAGTTCATCGTTGGTATCTCGGATTACTGGGGCACCGATGACAGCGGTTTCTCGGTCGACGGCGGCGCAACCTGGCAGAAGTTTGCTTCCCTCCCAACTTGGGCGTTGAACTCAGTTGGAGGCAGCATAGCCGCGAGCACACCCAACAACATCATCTGGGCACCATCTGGTAACAATGCCCCTGCCTACACGCTTGATGGAGGCCAGACTTGGAAGCCGATCAGCATCGCTGGGAAGACTGACTGGAGCGCGCTCCACGCGGGCCATCATCTTGATCGCACTACAATTACGGCAGATCGAGTGCAGCCGAACACCTTCTACCTGTATGACGTGGCGACCGGCGTGTACCGCACGACCGATGGGGGTGTGAACTGGACCAAGATGTTCAGCGGTCACATCACTGCCTACTCGCAATGGAATGCCAAGATTGAGGCGGTTCCAGGCAAAGCTGGTGAGCTGTTCTTCACAGCCGGCCCACTTGACGGCGATCCAGCCGTTCCGATGAACGTTGCTTTCATGCGCTCGAAGGATGGCGGCGCAACCTGGCAGGCGGTCGCGAACGTGCAGGAGGTCCACACATTCGGGTATGGCGCTCCTGCGACAGCCGGTGGTCCGCCGTCCGTCTACATCGTCGGTTACGTTAAAGGCGTTTACGGCGTGTGGTATTCGGCAGACGACACTCAGAGCTGGACACAGATCGGGCAGAACCCGCTGGGTAGCCTTGATGCGATCAAGACCATTTCCGGCGACATGGACCAGTTTGGAAGGGTCTATGTGGGCTTTGGTGGCTCGGGTTTCGCTTACTTCGACGTAGCCGCTACAGCACCTGCTCCAACTCCAAGGCCTTCGACGTCGCCTAGTCAAGCAGTCTCTATCTCGGATGCGATTGACGATGTCGGTGTTCAGGCAACACTGCTTAACGGAGCGCTGACGAATGACAGCTCTCCGTTCCTTCGGGGCACTTTGTCAGCCTTGCTCGGGCAAGGGCAGGTCGTTGCCGTTTATCGCGACGGCCAAAAGATCGGGACAGGCGCGGTAAACAGCACTGCATGGACCTTCTCAGACCCGGGTGCCAGCGAGGGCAGTCACGGCTATGTGGCGCGTGTGGAAGACACGTCCGGCAAACAAGGGGCGCCCTCCACCAGCTTCACGCTCACCATCGATACGACCGCTCCCAAGCAAGCAGTTAACATCAGTGCCGCCGTGGACGACGTCGGAGCAGTGACCGGCACACTGTCTAGCGGGGCAACGACTGACGACACCTCCCCGTTTGTGAAGGGCAGCCTCTCGTCTGAACTGATGACGGGCGAGGCTCTTGTGGTTTACCGGGACGGGATCAAGATTGGACAGGCAAGTGTGTCGGCCACACAGTGGAGCTTCTCCGACAGCAACGTGCCAGCTGGCACCCGCAGCTATACTGCAAGAGTTGAGGATGGCGCGGGCAATGCCGGCTCGAGTTCCAACAGCTTCAGCCTTACCTTGAGCCAATCACAAAGCGTCACCGGCACGATGGGGAATGACGTGCTCTCTGGAACTTCTGGAGCCGACCGCATCTCAGGTGTGCCAGACTCCGGCACCCATATCGGCAAAGGCACCAAGGACGTATTGACGGGTGGCGGCGGGTCAGACCTCTTCATCTTAGGTGATAGTCGCGGCGTCTTTTACAATGATGGCAAGAACGGCAGTTCGGGAGCTGGGGATTACGTCCGGATCACTGACTTCGGGGCTGATGACAAGCTACAGCTCAAGGGCAGTTTATCGGACTACTTCCAAGCGCAGCGGTCAATTGATGGTTTCTCGGGACATGCTGTCTACTACGACAGCAACGGAAATGGTGCGCTGGACAGTCGCGATGAACTGATTGCCCTGGTGCAGAGCTACGAGCGCATAGACCTAGCCGGAATGTTGTTCGTTTGAGCTTGGCGGGGAGCTGGCCGGGTATGCTCGCGTCAGCTCCTCCCGCAGCAATCGCGTGCCGAGTCATCGTCTGCTTACAAAGAACGCTCCCTGCGCTTACTGGGACTTGCGGGGGGTAGAGCAGACGGTCTGCAAATGTCCGCAATGAGCCGAAAGCGGACATCAGCTCGCCGACCGCGATCGCCCCTCGAAGTTGGAGATGACGGCAAGTGGTCGCTTCACTCCCACTGCCAAGTAGATTGCGTTTACAGCAGCGTTCACTGCCGACCAGCGATCATGCAGTCGCTCGTTGCTGAGTGCTTCCCAGAAGCTCTTGAATGGCCAGAGAGGCAGAACATCATCCGTTGAGCAATGCCTAAGCCAAGCGAGCGCCAGAGCCAGCCGAGCCGCCGATTACTAGATGGTTGCGGAGGACGCAGGGGCAAGAGCAGCCTAGATCACTTTACCCCTGACCTTGACAGTAGCTCATCAGCAGATGCGCCATCAGGCGTTCTCGTGGCCATCCAGCCGGCAAGCAGCACAATGAGTACAAGGAATGCTGCAAGTGCAAAGCAGCCGCGTCGGTTGATTGTCCTAGGGTCAAGAGCGGCCATCCAACAGAGATGGTGCTTCCTGGTGCACTACCCAAGCCAGTAGAGCAAGTTAGCCCTCGAAGCGGCTCACTGCCGATGTGCTTGGGATCACCAAGTACGACAGCGAGCGTAGCCTCATGTTCCTCTGCCAAATCTAGGAGGTGACTTCGCAAGGCCGAACTGTCGCTTAGTGCAGCCAACTCCCGGCATTGCAGCGCCTTCACCAGAAGCTCCTGCGACAGATCATCTTCGTTCATGTGAGATTCCCGCCTGAGCGTGGTTCACCTACGCACAAGCACGCCCCTTGGATGCATCCAACCACTCTCACGATCCGTTCTTGCGATGGCGGCTTGGTTGTAGCCTAGCGAGCAGGTTGCCGACTTAGGGGAAGAGGTTCGTTGCCAGGCGAGCAATTCGGGAGCCGTTCGCCCTGTGGCGGGCGGCTTTCTCGCTTATCCGGCGAGGTCCGATCGAGGTGCAGCATGGCTCACGCCACCGCCTTGAGGGGCGCATTGCGGTTAAGCAGTGCATCAACCGAGCGAGCCGTTATGATCGAGCGAGTGCCGATCTTGACCAGCTCTAGCTCTGATCGATTGACCGCTCGATAGATGGTGTTGCGGCTTACGTTGCCCAGCCGCCGTTGTGCCTCAGTGATGTCGTAGCCAAGGGGTCCGTCTGTCACCTTCAACCTCCGCTGTTACGGCGGGGGGTGCCCGCCAACAGCTAGGCTTGTAGAGGAACAAACGGGGACAATCCCGACCACGGTTCTCGGGGAAGCGTGGTTAAGTCCTTATGCTCGTTTTGAATTAGTTCTTTGTGCCAGTTCGAAGAATCCGCGAAGTACCTCTAGGCTAGGAGCCAGCCGTACCCGTTAAGCCTCTTCACTTTCCTTGCCAGGAGGAAGTGAGGGCCGGTCGGAATTTTGGAGCTTAGGGGAACAGGCTGAAACACAATGCTGGCGGAGACGGAGGGATTCGAACCCTCGGTAAGGGAATTCCCCCTACGGCGGTTTAGCAAACCGCTGGTTTCAGCCACTCACCCACGTCTCCGGATGCCTCGGCTGCGGTGCGCTTAGCGGACACCGCTGGCGGGTTCAACCTCGCTTCTCGTCAGAGCCGATTTAGCTGCTGAATCAACAACAACCGAGGGCGTGCAATCTGTCGGTTAGCCGACACACACTGGGCCGTAAGTCCTTATAAAATATGGTATTGCTTCGTATCGAAACACTGGCGTAATGCTTTGGCCAGGGGCGGGTCCGTTGGATCCGAGTGGGAGTACACGGGGCGTTATGGATCTGTCGCGAGACCTGCTCGCCGAAACGAAGCTTGATGCTGCGTTCGCCGGCAACCGCCTGCTGGCTAGCCTGTCCGCGGACGATCGGGCCATGCTTGAGCCTGAGATGGAAGTTGCCGAGTTCACTGGCGGCGACACGGTGCTGGCGTTCGGCGAAGTGACAAAGCGCAGCGTGTTCCCGTTCAACGGCATGATGGTGTCGCTGCGGCGCGAACTGAGTGGCGGCCGCTCGGTCGAGGTCGCCGCGATCGGCCGCGAGGGCGCGGTCGGTGGGATCATTAGCTGCGGCGAAGCCCCGACCTTCACGCAGGCGGTGGTGCAGCTGCCGGGCTCCGCGGCGCTGATCCCGATGCCGATCCTTGAGAAGGCGAAGGCGGCCAGTCCGCACATTCGCAACCTGTTCTGCCGTTATTCCGACGCGCTGCTGGCGCAGGTCATGCAGTCGGTCGCGTGCAATGCCTTTCACCCGATCGAAGCACGAGCCGCGCGATGGCTGCTCCATGCCCGTGATCGTGCGGCGGGCGATCGGCTCGAGCTCACTCAGGAAAGCCTCGCCGGGCTGCTCGGCGTGCAGCGGACCACCGTCAACGCCGTCGCCCGCGTGCTACAGGAGCAGGGCCTCATCGCCTATCGCCGCGGCGCGATCCAGGTGATCGACCATGCGGGCCTGCTGCGGGTCAGCTGCGACTGCTATGCCGCGGTGGAAGATCATTTCCACGCGGTGCTCGGCCCCACCGGGCGCGGCGCGAAAGGCTAGGTCGCAGCCATCCGCCAGCCGAGCGTCTGCCCGGCATGGAACGGCACCAGCGACGATCCCGCAGCGGAAATGCGCTCCGGCACCGGGTTGTCGGCCCGCTCCAGTGTAATCGTGCCGTCGTTCAGCGGCAGCCCGTAGAACCGCGGTCCGTGCTCGGACGCGAAACCCTCGAATCGGTCGAGCGCGCCTTCTTCGTCGAACACGGTGGCATAGCTTTCAAGCGCGTGCGGCGCGTTCCAGATGCCCGCGCAGCCGCAGCCCGATTCCTTGGCCTCCTTGAGATGCGGGGCGCTGTCGGTGCCAAGAAAGAATTTCGGACTGCCCGAAACGGCGGCGGCGCGGACTGCCAGGCGATGCTTCTCCCGCTTCACCACCGGCAGGCAGTAAGCGTGGGGGCGAAGGCCGCCGTCGAACAGCGCATTGCGGTTGAGATGGAGGTGCTGCGGGGTGATCGTAGCGGCGAGGTTCGGTCCCGCATCGTGAACAAAATCGGCGCTGTCGGCGGTGGTGATATGCTCGAGCACGATCTTGAGGCCTGGAAAGTCGCGCAGCACGGGGGTCAGCACGCGCTCGAGGAATACGGCCTCGCGGTCGAAGATGTCGATGGCAGGATCGGTCACCTCGCCATGGACGCACAGTACCATGCCGATCTTCTCCATTCGCTCGAGCGCGCGGTGGATGTGGCGGACATCGGTGACGCCGCTGTGGCTGTTGGTGGTGGCGCCGGCGGGATAGAGCTTGGCGGCGATCCACACGCCGCCGCGATGACCTCGCTCCAGCTCGTAGGGGTCAATCGAGTCAGTCAAGTAGCAGGTCATCAGTGGCTCGAAGCCCAGCCCTGCCGCCGCGCGGATGCGATCGCGATAGGCGCTGGCGCCCCCGACCGTGGTTACCGGCGGGACGAGATTGGGCATGATGATGGCCCGCGCGAACTGGCGTGCACTGTGGGGTGCCACCGCATCGAGCATCGCTCCGTCGCGAAGATGCAGGTGCCAGTCGTCGGGGCGGCGGATGGTGAGGCTTTGCGTTTGCACGGCGCCCTTCCTAGCTAAGGGCCATGCCAGCGACCACCCTTGAGCACCGCGCCCTCATCCGGTTGTCCGGAGAGGACGTCCGCGGCTTCCTACAGGCCCTCGTGACCAACGACGTGACCGGCGCGCTGCCGGTCTGGGCCGGGCTGCTCAGCGCGCAGGGCAAGTGCCTGTTCGATTTCCTGGTCTGGGCTGACGGCGAGGATCTACTGATCGACTGCGAGTCCGACGCCGCGGAGGAGCTGGCCAAGCGCCTGCGCATGTATCGGCTTCGACGGCCGATCGAGATTGCGCTTGAGCCGGAGCATGGCGTCCACTGGTCAGTGGATGGCCACGAAGGGGTTTCCGATCCGCGTCTTCCCGACCTCGGCCGCCGCTGGATCGCGCCTGCCGGTGAGGTGGCCACCGGCTGGCTCGAACACCGCCTATCACTCGGTGTGTGCGAAGGCCGCGGGGAGCTTGGCAACGTTCTATGGCTCGAATGCAACGCGGCAGAGCTGAAGGGCGCCAGCTTCACCAAGGGCTGCTATGTGGGTCAAGAGAATACCGCTCGGATGAACTGGCGGCAAAAGGTAAATCGCCGGCTGGTCGTCGTTTCCGCGACCGAACCTGGCCCGCGGACCAAGGCATTCTACCCGGATCTCGGCCTGGCGGTGGAGCATCGCCGGGTCGACGACCTTGCCGGGATCGCGCTCCCGGCATGGCTACAGGCGCCGCTGGCCGAAGCTTAGGCCGCGACCTTTTTGCGGTTAGACGCGATACGGATCAGCGCGACGATTCCAATCCCAGCCCAGACCACGTTCAGCACCGCCGATGGCCAAGCCTTAAAGTAACCCGAATTGATCACGAAGCCGATCGCGCCAAGCACGTTCATCCACTGATAGGCCGGCGACTTCGCATCGACCTTGCCCGCCGTCAGCAGCGCATAGCCGCCAAGGATCAGCAGGGCGGCGGCCCACCCTGCGATATCCACGAAAAGACGTTCCATCAGGCGGCGAGCTTGCGCAGCACGTAGGGCAGAATCCCGCCAGCGTGAAAGTATTCGAGCTCGTTGAAGGTATCGATCCGGCACCGCGCGACGATGGTGCGGCTGTGGCCGTCGGCCTCGGTCACCTCGACCTCAACGTCCTGGCGCGGCTGGATGCCGGCGACGTTGCGAATAGTGAAGCTTTCCGAGCCATCGAGCCCGAGCGACGCCGCCGTTTCGCCTTCCGCGAACTGCAGCGGAAGCACGCCCATGCCGACGAGGTTCGAGCGGTGGATGCGCTCGAAACTTTCGGCGATCACCGCACGAACCCCGAGCAGCACGGTGCCCTTTGCCGCCCAGTCGCGTGACGAGCCGGTGCCATATTCCTTGCCCGCCAGGATCACCAGCGGCACGCCCGCTTCCTTGTAGGCCATGGCGGCGTCGTAGATCGATTCCTGCTCACTGGTCAGGAGGTTGCGGGTGTAGCCGCCTTCGACCCCGGTCAGCATCTTGTTGCGGATGCGGATGTTGGCAAAGGTGCCGCGCATCATCACGTCATGATTCCCGCGGCGTGCGCCGTAGCTGTTGAACTCGCTCTTAGGCACCTGGCGTTCCATCAGCCACTTGCCAGCCGGGCTTTCAGCCTTGATCGAGCCGGCGGGGCTAATGTGGTCGGTGGTGATGCTGTCGCCGAACACCGCCAGCGTGCGGGCGTTCGAGATGTCCTCGATGCCCTTGGCGGTCATGCTCATGCCCTCGAAATAGGGCGGGTTGGCGATGTAGGTCGAGGCCGCCGGCCACGCGTAGGTGTCGCCGCCGGTGACCGCGATGCCCTGCCAGCGCTCGTCGCCGCGGTAGACGTCGGCGTAGCGCTTGCGGAACAGGTCGGAGTGGACGTGCTTGTCGATGAGATCGCGGATCTCGTCGTTGGTCGGCCAGATGTCCTTGAGGAACACCTTTTCGCCGTTTTGGGCGGTGCCGATTGGCTCGGCGGTGATGTCGGTGCGAACCGTGCCGGCGAGCGCATAGGCCACGACCAGCGGCGGGCTGGCGAGATAGTTGGCGCGGCAGTCGGGGCTGACCCGGCCTTCGAAGTTGCGGTTGCCCGACAGGACCGAGACGGCGACGAGGTCGTTGCCGTTGATCGCCGCGCTGATCGGCTCGGGCAGCGGCCCCGAGTTGCCGATGCAGGTAGTGCAACCATAGCCAACGGTGTTGAAGCCGATCGAGTCCAGGTCTTCCTGGAGGCCCGCGGCGGCGAGATAGTCACTCACCACCTGGCTTCCAGGCGCGAGGCTGGTCTTGACCCACGGCTTGCGGGTGAGGCCAAGCGCACGTGCCTTGCGAGCGACCAGGCCAGCGGCGATCAGCACGCTTGGGTTGGAGGTATTGGTGCAGCTAGTGATGGCGGCGATCACGACGTCGCCGTTGCCAAGATCGTGGCTCTCGCCCTCAACCGCCACGCGCGGGTCGTTCGCCTTCTTGTAGGTCTCGGCCAGCTCGGCGTTGAACTGATCGTCGACGTCGCTGAGGATCACCCGGTCCTGCGGGCGCTTGGGCCCGGCAAGGCTCGGCACCACGCTGCCGAGATCGAGTTCGAGCGTGTCGGTGAACACCGGCTCCGGCGCATCGGCATCGCGCCACATGCCCTGCGCCTTGGCATAGGCCTCGACCAGCGCGATCCGGTCGTCCTCGCGGCCCGACAGCCGGAGATAGTCGAGGGTGCGATTGTCGATTGGGAAGAAGCCGCAGGTGGCGCCATATTCCGGCGCCATGTTGGCGATGGTGGCGCGATCGGCGAGCGTCATCGCGTCAAGGCCCGGCCCGAAGAACTCGACGAAGCGCCCAACAACGCCCTTGGCGCGGAGCATCTGGGTCACGGTCAGCACTAGGTCGGTGGCGGTGATCCCCTCCTTGAGGCTGCCGGTGACGCGGAAGCCGACCACTTCCGGGATCAACATCGATACCGGCTGGCCCAACATCGCGGCTTCCGCCTCGATCCCGCCGACACCCCAGCCGAGCACGCCGAGGCCGTTGACCATGGTGGTATGGCTGTCGGTGCCGACGAGCGTGTCGGGATAGGCCACCTCGTCGCCCGACTGGTCGGCCGAGGTCCAGACCGTCTGGCAGATATATTCGAGGTTTACCTGGTGGCAGATGCCGGTGCCCGGCGGCACCACCTTGAAGTTGTCGAACGCCTGGCTGCCCCACTTCAGGAACTCGTAGCGCTCGCGATTGCGGGCATATTCGTAATCGACATTGGCATCGGCCGCCTTGGGGGTACCAAATTCGTCCACCATCACCGAGTGGTCGATGACGAGGTGCACGGGCACCAGCGGATTGATCTTCTGCGGGTCGCCGCCAAGCTCCTTCATCGCGTCGCGCATGGCGGCGAGGTCGACCACTGCGGGCACGCCGGTGAAGTCCTGCATCAGCACGCGAGCCGGACGATACTGGATCTCGCGGCTGATCCGCCGCTCCTTCTGCCAGTCGGCCATCGCCTGCAGGTCGTCGCGGGTGACGGTAACGCCGTCCTCGAAGCGCAGCAGGTTCTCGAGCAGCACCTTCATCGAAAAGGGAAGCCGGCTGACATCGCCCAGCGCCTTGCCGGCCTTGTTCAGGTCGTAATAAGCGTAGCTCTTGCCGCCCACATTGAGGGTCGAGCGGGTGCCGAGGCTGTCCTGGCCGGTCGGGATCATGGCGTTCTCTTCTGTGCAGGAAAAAGGATTGCTGCGGCCCTTAGCAAGGGATTGTGGAGGCGGCAAAGGGCCTGCGCCCGGTTGCGGCTACCGCCCGTCGCCGACTTGCTCGATGGCGCGCTTGGCGTTCGCCGTCGGCGATATCGTTGGTACGCTCGGCCGCGGCCTCGACCAGCTCCTTGGCTTCCTCGCGAAGCTCGCGGATCTCCTTTTCGTCCAGCTCTTCCTCGATCCCGGCCATCTCGTCGCGGGCGCGTTTCGTGGCGTGGATCAATTCGTCGAGTTTGGCGTGCATGGCGACATCGCGGCGGCGCGCCTCTGCTCCCGATCGTACTGACCATTCAGGACATCTGGGTCAGCGTGATCGCCAGGATGGACAAGGCCGCAGTCAGGCCGTCGGCGTGAAAGCCCAGCCAGAACCAGGCGACGCAGAAAATGATCACCGCGATCTGCATCGCCGCATGCGCAAACAGCCGCGAGAGGCTGTCCGACACACGGTCGCCGATTCGCACGAGACGGTTCTTGGGGGGTGACATTACGGCTGCCAAACGAACTGGCACCCGGTCGTTTCCGGCGAGCCAGCGAAGCAGCCAACTCCCGTTTGAAAAGAATCACTTGGGTCGGGAACATTCATGTGCCCGGCCAGTTGATGAGAGGCTGCCGGCCGTATGCCCGGTGCCAAGCGGGAAAAGACATGTCCTTCACAAGCCCGGCCTTTGATCGCCGCCTCGCCGCTTTCGAGCGTGCCGAAGCCGGTGTATACGGCCGTCCGCTGGGGGACCTCAGCATGGCCCGCATCGCGTTCGCACGCCGGCTTTCCGCAGCCGCCAAGCCGGTCAGCGCCGACCCTGCCGCCATGTCGGCCGGCTCGGCCTTTCTCCTCCGCGCCTAAATCCAGCCCTTCCGCTTCAGGATCCATAGCGGCACGACCGCGCTGACCAGCATCAGCGCCAGGCTCATCGGGTAGCCCCACACCTCGTCCAGCTCCGGCATGTGCACGAAGTTCATTCCGAAGATCCCCGCGATCAGCGTCGGCGGCAAAAAGATCACGGCCATCCAGCTAAACAATTTCATGGCCGCATTCTGTTCGATGCTGATGAGGCCCAGGCTGGCGTCGAGCAGGAAGGTGAGCTGGCTCGACTGAAAGGCGCTGTGATCGATCAGCGCCGCGACGTCGGTGCTGAGGCTGGCGATAAGGTCACGAACCCGCGCGCATTCGGGACCGTGTAAGCGGTCGGAAGCGGCAAGAAAGCTTAGTGCCCGCGCGGTGCTGACGGCAGTGACGCGGATCTTGCCGATCAGCGTCTGCACCTGTCCGATCCGACGCAACACCGCTTCCAGCTGCTTGGTCGAAATGCGCTCCACATCGCCGGTGTGAAAGGTCTGGTGGGACAATCGCTCGATCTCGGCGGCGGCATCCTCCAGCTCATCCGCCAGGCGGTCGACGATGGCATCGAACAGCCGGGTCAGGGCAGTCGTAGCATTCTTGACCAGCGGCAACTCGCTGCGCGCCTCGCGGCTGAAGGCGAGCCACGGCTTTGGCGTCACGTAGCGCACCGTCACCAGCTTGCCGCCTTTCAGGAGAAAGCTGATCGGCTCGCTTTGCGGATGGCCTTCCTGCACGCCGAACAGCACGCTGACCGTCATCACCAGTGCACCATCGCGCTCGAAAAGGCGGCTCGATGGCTCTATTTCGACCATGTCCTCGCGGGTCGGCACCGCAAAGCCTAGCGACCGCTCGACAAGTTGCTCTTCCTCGCGGGTCGGCTCCTCGAGGTCGATCCAGGTCGCGGCGGCAGGGATCCGGCCTTCGGCGGTGATGACCGAACCATCGCAATCGGGACCGTAAGCGCGCAGCATGGTCGCTTCTTGGGCCTTGCATCTGCGCCTTGGCAAGAGTCCGGCGCTGCCCTAGCCAGAATGGAAATGGCCACCCACACGCACGATTTCCTCGGGGCTACCCACGACCGCAATGCCCGCCGCACCCGCTGGGTGGTGGCCTTGAGCGCCGTGATGATGGTTGCCGAGATCGTCGCCGGCACCATCACCGGCTCGATGGCGCTGGTCGCCGACGGCTGGCACATGGCGACCCATACGCTCGCGCTCGGCGTCAGTGCGCTGGCCTACAGCTTCGCGCGCCGCAATAATGGCAACCAGCGTTACAGCTGGGGCACCGGCAAGGTCGGCAGCCTCGCCGGCTTCGCTTCGGCCCTCGGCCTCGCTGCGGTGGCCCTCGGCATTCTCTACGAAAGCGGTCAGCGCCTGCTTGAACCGCGCGCTGTGGCCTACGGCGATGCGCTGATCGTCGCGGTGATTGGCCTGCTGGTGAACCTCGTCAGCGCCGCCTTGCTTGGCCACGGGCACAGCCATGATCACGACGATGATCATCACGATCATGCCCACGGTCAAGATCACAACCTTCGCTCGGCCTACCTCCACGTCCTCGCCGACGCGCTGACCAGCGTGCTTGCGATCGCTGCGCTCGCAGCCGGATGGTGGTTTGGGGTGAGCTGGCTGGACGCCGCCGTCGGGGTGGTCGGCGCTGCGGTCATCCTGAATTGGAGCCGCGGCCTGATCGCCGAGACCGCCGCCGTGCTTCTCGACAAGGTTCCGGATCAGAAGCTGTGCGATGATCTAAAGTCGCGGATCGAGGGTACCGGCGATGTCACCGTGCACGACTGGCATCTGTGGGCAGTCGGCCCTGGCCGCTACGCCGCCATCGTTTCGGCCACCGGTGCGCCCGCAAGCGAGATCCGTCGCCGCTTGGGTGACGACAAGAGGATCGCCCATCTGACCGTGGAATGCGCGTGAGCAAGTCGTTCCGGCCGTTTCTGGCCGTCCTCCTCGTCATCCTCGGCACCGCCGCCATTCTCTGGCTGATGGGCCGGCCGCTTACCTACAAGGGCGGCGGCTTGATCGAGCTTTGGGGTCCCGTGGGCCGCAAGCAGAGCCAGATGCTGTTCGACTGGTACAGCGCCAGCCATGTCGTTCACGGCTTCCTCTTCTACGGCGTCCTCCACCTCGTTGCGAAACGATGGAAGCCGGGCGACAAGCTACTCGCCGCCACTCTGGTCGAAGCGGCATGGGAGATCGTCGAGAACTCCCCCGTCATCATCAACCGCTATCGCGAGGCGACCATCGCCTTGGGTTATCGCGGCGACAGCGTGCTGAACTCGGTCAGCGACATCGCCATGATGGTGGCCGGCTTCCTCGTTGCGGCGCGGGTGCCGGTGTGGGCCAGCGTGATGATCGTGCTGGTGCTGGAGCTGATTCCTCTTGCTTTCATCCGCGACAATCTGACGCTCAATGTCTGGATGCTGCTCAGCCCCGATCCGTCGATCCGGTCGTGGCAGGCGGGAGCCTGAAGCCCCCGCCTCCATGAAATTACATCCGCGTGATGTGGTCAAGGTGCCCGCGCACCACCGGGACCGCGGCGGCTGCGACGCCGCGCAGCTGCGGCACATCGCCGCGCCGAGCATAGTTCTCATGCAGCGCGAGCGCCTGTCGGTGGCTGGATAGCTGCTGCGCCCGATAGGTCGCATCGAAGTTGGCCGAGCGCGAGAGCTCGTTCAGCATCTGCGCGTGCATCGGCACCATTTGCGCGGGAACGCCAAGCCCGGCGCTCGCCGCAGCGGCCTTGAGCTGCGCCGTGGTGTTGGTGTGATCGCGGATCATCATCTCCGCATGCATTCGCAGCATCGGCACCTGGGTGCGCTGCAGCGCAAGGCGGCTGCTCTGGATCTCGTACAGATCGGAGGAAGCCGCCATGGCAACGAACGCCGGTGCAGCGGTCGGAGACATCGACATGCCGGGTGCGGTTGCACAGGCAGACAGGCTGAGACCGCCCAAAGCGGCGACCAAAGCGAGGGGGGCAATACGGCGCATGCGAGCACTCCTTGAAACACGTGACGAACAGAACTCCAAGCCCCGACCGGCGTTTGAGTTCCGTTCAGACCAGGCTCAAGTGCTTGGTGTTGAAGCGCTTTCTAACCTATGTTGGAGCCATCATGAGAAACGCTCTGCTGCTTGCCGCCGCCCTCCTCCTGCCGACCACCGCTTCGGCTACCGAGGTCTTCGCCGGCCTACACGCGCATGGCGTCAAGACGCCGCTGAGCCTCAATTCGGATCGCGAAGGCGGGGCTAATGTGAGCGTGGGACTGCGCGGAGGCGGCATCGGCGGCACCCCGTTCCAACCCTATGTCTTCGGCCAGCTCAACACCGATGGCGGCACCAACTTCCTTGCCGCCGGCCTGTCGGCAAAAATTGGTCGCCAGATCTACGTCCGGCCGGGTGTCGGTGTCGCCATTCACGATGGTTCGGCTTCCAAGGTCGACCTTCCCGACCGCCTCGCGCTTGGCAGCCGTGTGCTGTTCGCGCCCGAGCTGGCGATAGGCGCGCAGGTCACCGATCGCATCGGGGTGGAAGCGAGTTGGGTCCACTTCAGCCACGCTCAGCTGGCCGGCAAGCAGAACCCCGGCATCGACAATGTCGGCGTTCGGCTGAACGTTCGGCTCTAGCGCGCAATCGCCACCAACCCGCCGAGCAGCAGCGCGCCGCTGCCGACGCCGACAAAGACCAGCAGCGCGCTTAGTGCGCGGCCGCCTCTCCGTCAGGCGCCTTGCGCTTCGGCAGCAGGCTCAGGATGGCGACAATGACGCCGCCGACCACGATGCCCGCCACCGCGCCGCCCAGCGCATTAAACAACCAATCCCACACAGGCACCCAGAAACCGATCCCCTCCGCCACATGGTGCGCGGTATCGTGGATGAAATGCGGAATGCCCTCGGCGAGGTGCAATTCTTCCATGCCATGAAGCAGGATCTGCCCGCCGACCCACAGCATGGCGGCGGTGCCGATCACCGCCAAGGCGGCGAGCAGCTTGGGCACGAACTTGACCAAGGCCCGGCCGAAGCTGCGCGCGAAGCTTGGGCCGCGCTCGGCCAGGTGCAGGCCGATGTCGTCCAGCTTTACGATAAAGCCGACCACGCCATAGACGCCGACGGTGATGGCCACGGCAACCGCGGCAAGGATACCCGCCTGCATCGGCAGGCTGTTGGCCTCCACTTCGGCGAGCGCGATGGCCATGATCTCGGCCGACAGGATGAAATCGGTTCTGACCGCGCCCTTGACCTGCCGGTCCTCCAGCTCGCCGGGATCGGTCGCTTCGACGAGTTCCTCTTCGGTGTGGCTGTGCCCGCTGACCTTTTCCCAGATTTTGTGGGTCGCCTCGTAAGCGAGGAACGCGCCGCCGATCATCAGCAGGGGCGTGATCGCCCATGGTGCGAACGCCGACAGCAACATGGCGGCCGGCAGCAGGATCACGAGCTTGTTGAACAAGGAGCCGCGCGCGATCTTGGCAATGATCGGGATCTCGCGCGCCGGGCTGAGCCCTGTGACGTAGCGCGGGGTCACGGCCGTGTCGTCGATCACCACGCCCGCCGCCTTCATACCGGCGCGCCCTGCCGCGGCGCTGACGTCGTCCACGCTGGCGGCGGCAAGCTTGGCGATCGTCGCTACGTCGTCGAGCAGCGCGGCAAGTCCGGACGGCATGAAATTCCCCTGATTGTTCCTCGCCTGCAAAGACGAAAGGCAAGAGGCGGGTCAAGTGCGCGGACGCGGCAAAGGTTGCGGTTCGCGGCGCAATCGCGCATCCCGCCGCCCCATGTTGGACCTTGCCTTTCTCCGTCAGAACCGTGACCTCGTTGCCAGCGCGGCGGCACAAAAGAATGTGTCGCTCGACCTCGACGCCATCCTCGAAATCGAGAGCGAGGTGCGCGCCAACAAGACCGAGGTCGACCGCCTGCGGGCCGAGCGCAACGCCATTTCCGCCGGCTTCAAGACTGCCGCACCGGAGGAAAAAGCCGAACTCGGCCGCCGCGCCAAGGAAGCCGGAGCAAAGGCGTCCGAACTCGAGGCTGGCATCGCCGACAAGGAAGCCGAGCTTCGTGACGCCCTTCTGCGCCTGCCCAACATTCCCTGGGACGGCGCCCCGGTCGGCCCTGACGAGAACAGCAATGTCGTGATCCGCACCGAGGGCTCGGTTCCGGACTTCGGCTTCACACCGCGCGATCATGTCGAGCTGTGCGAGATGAACGACTGGGCCGACCTCGGCCGCATCGTCCAGGTCTCGGGCAGCCGGCAATATTGCCTCAAGGGCCGCCTCGCCCTGCTTGAAACCGTGCTGATGAGCTGGGCACTGACCAAGATCTCGGCCGCTGGCTTTACCCCGATCACTGTGCCGGCGCTGGTGCGTGAGGAAGCCTTCGTCCGCCAGGGCCAGTTCCCTGGCCACAAGGAAGAAACCTACCAGCTGCCGAACGACGACCTGTGGCTGGCCGGCACGGCCGAGGTCGCGCTGACGTCGCTTCATTCGGGCGAGATCCTCGATCTCAGCAAGGGCCCGGTGCTCTACGCCGGCTACTCGCCCTGCTTCCGCCGCGAAGCGGGCAGCGCCGGGCGTGACGTCCGCGGCCTGCTGCGGGTGCACCAGTTCGCCAAGGTCGAGCAGTTCGTCATTTGCGAAGCGGACGAAGCGGTCTCCGCCGAATGGCACGCCCGCCTGCTCGGCCTTGCCGAAGAGCTGCTGACCGACCTCGAAATCCCTTATCAGGTGATCGAGACCTCGACCGGCGACATGGGTCTCGGCAAATTCCGGATGAACGATATCGAGAGCTGGGTGCCGAGCCTCGGCAAGTATCGCGAAACGCATAGCTGCTCGACCCTGCACGACTGGCAGGCGCGCCGCGCCAACCTTCGCTACCGCGATGAGGGCGGCAAGGTGCGTTATACCCACACGCTCAACAACACGGCGCTGGCGAGCCCCCGCATCCTCGTGCCGCTGCTCGAGAACCACCAGACAGAGGACGGCCGCGTTCGTCTGCCCAAGGCGCTGCAGGGGCTGATGGGCGGGGAGTGGCTCTGAGCCGCGACGACACCAAGGCGCCGCCAGGCTATCGCCGCCTGACCGAGGCGCTCAGCCTCGCGCCGCGCGTCCTCAACAGCTTTGGCCATCTTGGGCCGCGCGGTCCTATCGACGGCCCGCCGGCGCTGGTCATTCCAGGATTCGTCGCCACCGACCGCACCACCATGGAGCTGCGCCGCGCCTTTGCTTCCGCGGGCTTTCGCACCCACCCGTGGTCGCTCGGCCTTAACCGCGGTGCACGGGCCGACACGCTGGAGCGGCTCGAACGGCGGTTGCTGGAGATCGGCGGCGGCGAGCCCGTGTTGGTGGTCGGCTGGAGCCTTGGCGGCCTGTTCGCGCGGGAGCTTGCCCGGCACCGGCCCGACCTCGTCAGCGCGGTTGTTACACTCGGCTCGCCTTTCTCGGGCGATGTGCGCGGCAACAATGTGTGGCGCTTCTACGAATGGGTCGCCGGCCACCGCGTGGACGACCCGCCCGTGCCGCGCATCAGCGACAAGCCGCCGGTGCCAACCCTAGCCTTCTGGTCGCGCCGGGACGGCATTGTCGCCCCCGCCTGTGCCCGCGGTGAGCCAGGTGAGAGCGACGAGCAAATCGAACTCACCTGCAATCACATGGCGTTTGGCGTCTCGCGCGCCACCACCCGCGAGGTGGCACGCGGAACCCGCCGCTTCCTCGCCGAGCGGGGTCTCGCCTAGGCTTGCTTGGCCGGGATCACCGCCAGCGTGATCCGCGCCAGGCAGACCAGCTTGTCGCGCTCGTCGGTGATCCGGATCGTCCACACCTGCGTCGTCCGCCCGATCGCCTCGGCGATCGCCCGCGCCGTGACGATACCATCGCGCACCGGGCGAATGTGGTTGGCATTGATCTCGAGACCAACCACCACCTTCTCCGACGGGTCGACCGTCAGCGCGCCGGCAATGCTCGCCACCGTCTCGGCCAGCGCCACGCTTGCCCCACCGTGGAGCCGCCCGAACGGCTGATGCGTCCGCTGGTCGACCGGCATGGTCGCTTCCAGCCAGTTGTCGCCCCGCGCCGTGATCTTGATACCGAGGTGCCCCGGCATGCTGCTGTCGCCAAAGCTGGTCGCGACGTCGAAGTCGATCTCGGGGTGGTGCCAGATGCTCATGGACGCGAGGCTAAGCAGAAGCGTGGGCGCGGCGCTAGCCTCAAGGCAGCGGCCGTTCCAGCGCCGCCACCACCGCCTCCATCCCGTCGGTCACCAGGTAGAGCGGCTGCATCGCATCATGCCGGTAAGGCGTCGCAACCGCCGCCTTCGGCGTGAAGTGGCGCCGCTCGATCGCGGGGTCGTCGAGGCTCTTCAGCGCTTCCCCGAAGCTTGAAGCCAACCCAGCGCCAAGGATGCGGACCGCGCCCTCCTCGCGAACCAGCCCGAACTCGATCGTGTGCCAATAGAGACGCGCTACCTTGTCGCCCTCGCCGGCCGCAATCGCCACGACGCCAGTTTCGCCGAAGCGCTGCATCGCGTCGGCCACTGCCCGGTCGGCCAGCATCGGCACGTGGCCGTAGAGGTCGTGGAAGCAATCGGGCTCCTCCAGGTAATCGAGCTCGGCCCGCGTCCGGATTAAGTTGCCGATCGGAAACACACGCGCCGCCAGCAAGGCGAAGAACGCCTCGTCCGGCACTAGCCCCGCCACCGCAACACAGCGCCAGCCAGTCAGCGGCTGGAGCTTCGCGTTAAGGCGCCCAAGCTCGGGAATGCCGCCATGGCCAAGCCCGACTTGCCCCAGCCCGTCCATGAAGCGGCGAACGATCCGCCCCTCCAGCAGCTTGGTCTGGCGGGCATACAGGATGTCCCACGTCTCGTGATCCTCGGCGCTGAAGCGGTCCCAGCCCTGGTCCACCACATAGGCCTGCCAGCCGGGCAGCTGCGGATAGGCTTCGGCATGGTGGAAGGTCTTGAACATGGGTCTGGTCCTTTGTGAAGCGAACACGAAAAACCCCGCCGGGCGGTGCCTGGCGGGGTAGCGGTAACCTGGTCTTCAAAAGACGCGCGTCAGCCGATCCCCACCTCGCGGGAATAATAATAATAAGCGGCGATGGCGACGTGCGCGGTCATGGGTGCTGCCTATCCGCTATCCCGCCTGAATGGAAGCTGGCCCTTTTGCTCGGGCACCAGCATACCCATGTCTCTCGAATGGCTGCCCCGCGCGACTTCCATGTGCACCTCTACTTCGACACCGAGGAAGTCGACCTCGCCCGCACCGTCGCGGCCGAAGTGGCGGAGCGGTTCGGCGCGGCGGTTGGTCATTTCCACACCCGCCCGGTCGGCCCGCATCCGCGCGGCTCGGTCCAGCTGACGGTCGCGCCCGAGCGCTTCGGCGAGGTCGCCTGCTGGCTGCCGCTCCATCGCTGTGGCCTCACCGTTTTCGCGCATCCCTCCACGGGCGACGATCGTTTGGACCACACGGATCACGTGATCTGGTTCGGCCTTAGCGAGCCACTCGCCACCGCCATGTTCGATTGAAAGGACCCAAGAGAATGACCGACGAAGGCAAGCGCATCGCCAAATATGCTGCCGTGGGCGCCATTATTGCCATTCCGGTGCCGATCGTCGGGCCGATCATCGGCGGGATCGTTGGCGCGGTGCTCGGCGCCAACAAGAACAAGAAGCTCCACGGCCGCCCTTACTGAGCCATCCCTGTTGCCGCGTCGCAATTGGCGCGGAGGAAGTCGCCGTGGGTGGGCATGTGGCTCGCGAAATGCGCGTAGCTCCTGTGCATCTGGCCAAGCACTTCGTCGACCCATTCGGCCGGCGGGGCCGCGGCAATCGGCTCGCTGGCTGCCGGCGTGACCCCCTGCCCCAGCAGCACCGCAACCCAGCTTGCCGTTCCGAACAGCTCGCGCCCTTCCCGGAACAGGCGGCCCTTGGCATTCCACAGCGCGAGCTTGGCCGCAAGGCTGTCCGGCACCGCCATGTCCCGGCACGTGCGCCAGAAGTCGGAGTCGTCCCGCCGCGAGGCCTTGTAGTGGAGGATGATGAAGTCGCGGACGTCTTCGAACACGTCGCGCATCTGGCGGTTGTATTCGTCGCGCTCGATAGGATCAAAACGGCGATCCGGGAACAGCGCTAGCAATTTCTGGATGCCGCTCTGGATGAGGTGAATGCTGGTCGATTCCAAGGGCTCAAGAAATCCGCTCGACAGACCCAGCGCGACTACGTTGCCGCTCCACGCCGCCTTGCGCCGCCCGGTCGTGAAACGCAGATGCCGCGGCTCCGCCAGCGCTTCGCCACCAAGGTTCGCCAGCAGCAGCGCCGCGGCCTCGTCCGCGCTCAGGTGCGCGGACGAATAGACGATCCCGTTGCCCATTCGGTGCTGCAACGGGATGCGCCACTGCCACCCTGCCTCCCGCGCGGTCGAGCGGGTGAACGGGTCAGGATCACCCGGTAGCGCGCACGGCACGGCTACTGCCCGGTCGCACGGCAGCCAATGGGTCCATTCTTCGTAACCCGCCCCTAACGCTTCCTCGATCAGCAGCCCGCGAAAGCCCGAGCAATCGAGAAACAACTCGCCGCCGATCGCTTTACCGCTTTCCAGGCGGACGCTGGAGATGTGCCCCGTCTCGCCATCGCTCTCCCAGCCGGTGATCTTTCCCTCACGCCGCACCACGCCGCGCGTCTCGGCGATCCCGCGCAGGAAACGGGCGTAGAGCCCAGCATCGAAGTGAAAGGCATAATCGAGCTGGCTGAACGGCAACCGCGCCGTCGCATCAGGGCGCGCAAACCGCCCCTGCGCCGCTGCCACTGCGCTCATCGACCACTGCTCGATCGGCGGCAGGTCCCGCTTGGCAGCCGCGACGAGGTAAAGCTGATGGAAATGAATCCCGCGCAGATCTTGTCCGTGCGGCCCGAACGGGTGGAAATACCGGGCGCCAAGCTCGCCCCAGTCGACGAACTCGATGCCGAGCTTGAACGTCCCTTGCGTCGCCCGCAGGGAGTCGTCCTCGGCGATCCCGATCATCCGGTTGAAAGCGCGGATCGGCGGAATGGTCGCTTCGCCCACCCCCACTATGCCGATCTCGTCAGATTCGATCAGGGTGACGCGCGTGCCTTGCGGCAGCAGCGTTGCCAGTGCGCTTGCCGCCATCCACCCAGCGGTCCCGCCGCCCACCACCACGACGTTGCGGATGGCGTCGGGCGGCAGCTCCTCGCTCACTTGGCCCCGCTCATCGCGGCCAGCTGGTCGATCACCCCTGCCAGTGCTCGGTCCCGCTCCGTCACGCCGCCCGCGTCATGGCTGGTCAGCCGGAAGTCGACCCGGTTCCAGACGCTGGTAAACTCCGGATGATGGTCCGCTTTTTCGGCTTCCAGCGCGACCCGCGTCAGAAAGCCGAACGCGGCTGAAAAATCCGCAAAGGTGAAGTTCCTCCACAGCGCGCCGTCTCGTTCTTCCCACGCCATGCCCAGCCTCCAGCTTGAAAACCGACCATGCCCGGCGCAAGGGACCGCTGACAAGGAGACATTCCCATGGCCACCGCCACGCTCGAAAAGGGGCCGCTCGGCCTCGACAATCCGATGGGCACCGACGGCTTCGAGTTCGTCGAATATGCCGCTCCCAAACCGCAGCTGCTGCGCGACCTGTTCGCCAAGCTCGGCTTTCCGGCCGTCGCGAAGCATCGCACCCAGGACATCACCCTGCACCGGCAGGGCGACATCAACTTTCTGATCAACGCCCATGACGAAAGCCATGCCGCGGACTTCTCCAAGGAGCATGGGCCAAGCGCGGTCGCCATGGCCTTCCGCGTCAAGGACGCCGCCGCCGCCCACGCCCGCGCGCTGGAGCTCGGCGCATCGGACGTGACGGCCAAGGGTCTCGGCTGGCCCGCCATCGAGGGGATCGGCGGCTCGCTGCTGTACCTGATCGACCGATATGGCGCCCAAGGCGACGCTTATGCCGACCTGTTCGACTATCTGTCCGGCCATGAAGAGGCGATGCAGGCTTCGGCCAGCCACCTCACCTATCTCGACCACCTGACCCACAATGTCCGCCGCGGGCGGATGAACCATTGGGCCGAGTTCTACGAGAAGCTCTTCAACTTCCGCGAGATCCGCTACTTCGACATCGAGGGCAAGGTCACCGGCCTGTTCTCCAAGGCGATGACCAGCCCCTGCGGCAAGATCCGCATCCCCTTGAACGAGAGCCAGGACGACAAGAGCCAGATTGAGGAATTCCTCCGCAAGTATAATGGCGAAGGCATCCAGCACATCGCGCTCGGCACCACCGACATCTATTCGAGCGTCGACATCCTGAAGTCGCGCGGCATCCCGTTCCAGGACACGCCCGACACTTACTACGACCTGCTCGACGCTCGCGTGCCGGAGCATGGCGAGCCGATGGAAGAGCTGAAGAAGCGCCGCATCCTCCTCGATGGCGCGCCGACCGAGGGGCAGGGCCTGCTACTGCAGATTTTCACCCAGGAAGTGATCGGCCCGATCTTCTACGAGCTCATTCAGCGCAAGGGGAACGAGGGCTTCGGCGAAGGCAACTTCAAGGCGCTCTTCGAGAGCATCGAGCTTGATCAAATTCGCCGCGGGGTCATCTCAGCGGAATGACCGACGCCTTCATCTGCGATTACGTCCGTACACCGATCGGACGATACGGCGGGGCGCTTTCGTCTGTTCGCGCCGACGATCTCGCCGCCATTCCGGTTCGCGCGCTCAAGGACCGCAATGGCGGGGTGGACTGGGCCGCCCTCGACGACATCATCCTTGGCTGCGCCAATCAGGCGGGCGAGGATAATCGCAACCTCGCGCGCATGGCGGGCCTGCTCGCAGGCTTGCCGCATGATAGCGGCGGCGTGACGCTGAACCGCTTGTGCGGCTCGGGCCTCGATGCGGTGGCGATGGCCGCCCGCGCCATCCGGTCCGGCGAAGGCGACCTGCTGATCGCTGGCGGCTCCGAAAGCATGAGCCGTGCGCCCTTCGTGATGGCCAAGGCGACCAGCGCCTTCGACCGCAATGCCGAGATCTACGACACCACCATCGGATGGCGCTTCGTCAATACAAAGATGCGCGATGCCTATGGCGACGACACCATGCCCTCGACCGCCGAAAACGTCGCGGACGAGTTCAATGTCAGCCGCGAGGACCAGGACCTGTTCGCCTTGCGAAGTCAGGAAAAGGCCGCCGCCGCGCAAGACAATGGCCGCCTCGCCGCCGAGATCATCGGCGTCGACGTTCCCGGCCGCAGGGGTGAGGTGGCGACCGTCGACAAGGACGAGCACCCCCGCCTGACACCGCTCGACAAGCTCGCCGCCTTGAAGCCGATCGTTCGCAAGGACGGCACAGTCACGGCCGGCAATGCCTCGGGGGTCAACGACGGTGCTGCGGCGCTGCTGATCGCGTCGGAAGAAACGGCACAGCGCTTCGGCCTCACCCCCAAGGCCCGCATCCTCGGCTGCGCGGTGGCGGGCGTGCCCCCGCGAATCATGGGGATCGGCCCGGCCCCGGCAACGACCAAGCTGCTCGGCCGCCTCGGCCTGACGCTCGAGCAGATGGACGTGATCGAACTGAACGAAGCCTTCGCCGCGCAGGGCCTCGCCGTTCTCCGCCAGCTTGGCCTTTCCGACGACGACCCCCGCGTGAACCCGAATGGCGGCGCGATTGCGCTCGGCCATCCGCTCGGCATGAGCGGCGCTCGCCTTGCCGGCACTGCCGCCGTCGAGCTCGAGCGGACCGGTGGCGGCTACGGTCTCGCGACCATGTGCATCGGCGTCGGCCAGGGCATCGCGATGGTGATCGAGCGGATCTGATGCAGCCGATCTGGGACGTCCTCACGCAAGTCCCCGATCCCGAGATCCCGGCCGTCTCGGTGGTCGAACTCGGCATCGTCCGCGACGTTTCCGAGGAGCGGGTGGTGATCACCCCGACCTATTCCGGCTGCCCCGCAACCCTGTTCATCGAACAAAGCATCCGCGCGGCTCTCGATGCTGCCGGCTATCGCAGCACGGCGATCGAGACGGCCATCAGCCCGCCGTGGACCACCCACTGGATCACAGCCGAAGGCCGCGAGAAGCTCCGTCGTTATGGCATCGCCCCGCCTGAGCGCTCAGGCGAGGTCCACTGCCCGCAATGCGGCTCAGCCCAGGTGGAGGAAGTCAGCCGCTTTGGTTCGACGCCGTGCAAGAGCCAATGGCGCTGCCGCGACTGCCTGGAGCCGTTCGACCGCTTTAAATGCCACTAGGGCGTCAGCCGCACTGACCCCGGTGCAGCAATTTGTGGTCGGCGAGCACCAGCGCGACCATCGCCTCGACCACCGGAGCACCCCTGATCCCGACACAAGGGTCGTGGCGCCCGCCGATGCCGATGCTGCTGGTCGGCTTGAACGCGGCGCGCAGGCGGATCGGCTGGCCGGTTGAAATGCCGCCGTCGATGCCGCTGGCCTGCATCAAGGGCAGGCTTGCCCGCCCGCTCGCCCGTCCCGATGCGAAGCCTTCGCCGATTTCAACGCCCTTGACCGCATTGATCCCCATAACCGCCGCCGCGAGGTCGGCGTCGAGCTTGGCGTAGATTGGTGCGCCCCATCCGACCGCCGCACCTTCGGCGACGCACTCGATCACCGCGCCAAGGCTGTCTTGGTTGCCGCGTGCTTCGTCGAGCAAGGCTTCCCACTGCTGCGGGTTCGCCTCGCCCCCGATCTCCGCGACGCGAGCGGTCACCGTTACCTCGGGGATGACCAGCCGCGCGACCGCCCCCGCGGCGACCCGCATCGCTGTCTCGCGCGCGCTGGCGCGCCCACCGCCACGCGGATCACGAAAGCCGTATTTGGCATCATAAGCGGCGTCGGCATGGCCGGGACGCGGCGGCAGGCCGGCATAATCCTTGGAGCGCTGGTCGACATTCTCGATCAGCATTGCGATCGGCGTGCCGGTGGTCCGCCCTTCGAACAAACCCGACAGGATCCGCACCCGGTCGGGCTCCTGCCGCGGCGAGACGTTCTTGCCTGTTCCCGGCCGGCGCTGGTCGAGGAAGCGCTGCACATGCGTTTCATCGAGCGCGAGGCCCTGCGGGCAGCCGTCTACCACCACGCCGATCGCTGGCCCGTGGCTTTCGCCCCAGGTCGTGAAGCGGAACAGGCGACCGAAGCTGTTCCAGCTCATGCGATCTCCTCAATCTTGGCCCCGATCCCCCGCATCGCGTCGCGGAAGGTGGGGAAACTGGTCGCGATCATCTCGGCTCCATCGACCGTGATCGGCTGCTCGGCAGCGAGTCCCAGAACGATATGGCTCATCGCGATCCGGTGATCGCCCTCAGTCCTGACGGTCGCTGCGCCCGCTATTTGCCCGCCCTGCACCACCAAGGCGTCGCCCTCTGCTCGCGCGGCGATCCCGCAGGCGGTCAGCCCCTCGACCATCAGGGCCAGGCGATCGCTTTCCTTGTGACGAAGCTCGTCCAGTCCCTCGATCCGCGTCTCGCCACGCGCGGCGGCGGCAACCACCGCGAGGATGGGGATCTCGTCCACCATCGAGGGGATCTCGTCGGCGGTGAACTCGGCTCCGAACAACGGTCCGAAGCGCACCCGCACGTCGCCGATCGTCTCGCCGCCGCGCCCGCGGATGTTTGCCATTGCGAGGTCCGCGCCCATCCGCTGCAAGGCCATAACGAAGCCCGAGCGATGCGGATTGAGGAGCACGTCCTTTACGGTCACCTCCGACCCGGGCACGATGGCCGCCGCACCGAGCGCAAAGGCTGCCGATGAGGGATCGCTGCTGACCTCGACCAATCGCGCTTCAAGCGTCCGCTTGGTGCCCAGCCGGGTCACTTGCCCGTCGCGCTCCACCTCGACCCCGAACTCGGCCAGCATGATCTCGGTGTGGTCCCGGCTCGGCACCGGTTCGGCGACCTCGACAGGCTGATCGGTGCCGAGCCCTGCCAACAGCACCGCCGATTTCACCTGTGCGCTGGCGGGCACGTTGAGATGGGAAAGTCCGCGGGTCACTGGCCCTGCCACCGTCAGCGGCAGCGTGTCGCCGCCCTCGAACCCCACGCCCATCGCTTGCAAAGGCGCTGTTACTCGCCGCATCGGTCGCTTCGACAGCGAAGCATCGCCGGTGAAGGTTGCGCGCACGCCCTGCCCCGCCGCCGCCCCCATCAGCAGCCGCACCGCCGTCCCACTATTTCCGCAATCGATCGGCCCATCAGGCGAGTGCCACCGGCCCCCGATCACCCGCCACCGTCCGGGCCCGAACCGCTCCACGCGCACCCCAAGCGCTCTCAGCGCATCGGCCGTTGCCAGCACGTCGGCGCTCTCGAGCAGCCCGGCGATCACCGTCTCGCCCTTGGCCAGCGCGCCGAAGATCAGCGCGCGGTGCGATAGCGACTTGTCGCCAGGCACCGCGAAGGCCCCGGCGAGCGGCCCAGTCGAGGCGGCACGCAGTTTCAGGCGGCGTTCCGCTGGCCAAGTGCGGCCGCAAAGGCCGACGCCACGGCTCTGGCCTGCCGCGGGTTGAGCCGGGGATCGCAGGCGCTGGTCCAGCCTTCGCCTTCCAACCCACCGCTCACCTCCGCCACGTCCTCTGGTGTCATCTCAAGGTGGAGTCCACCAACATGAACGCCCTCGCTGCGAGCAATGGCGGTGAACGCCTCGACCTCGCGCAGCGCGTCGGCAAGCTTGCGGACCTTGCGCGATCCGCCCCGGCTGGTGTTGCCGTGCAGCGGATCACTGACCCACAAGGGCTGGCGCCCGTCGTGGCGCAGCGCACGCATCAACGGCGGCAGAAGGCTGTCGATCGCCGATCCCATGCGGATGATCAGCGTCAGGCGCCCAGGCACGCGGGCCGAATCGATCCGGTCCGCCAAAGCCAGCAACTCATCGGCCCCGATTGCGCCCAGCTTCACGCCGATCGGATTGCAAAGGCCGGCGGCAAAAGCGACATGCGCGCCGTCCAGCTGCCGCGTTCGATCGCCGAGCCACAGCATGTGTCCCGATCCACTCCACCACCGGCCATCGTTGGCGCGGCGGACCAGCGCCTGCTCGTACGTGAGAAGCAGCGCTTCATGACTTGTGTAAAGCGCCGCCGGAAGCCGCCGCAGCGTTGCCGCCGCATGATCATAGGCCTGCACCATCCGCTCGGGATCAGGCTCCAGAACCTCGCGCGAGTTGACGATCTCCCCGCGCCACACCCGGCCTTCGACCGTTCGCGGCTTGGCATATTGGCCCGCGATCCGGGCAACCTTCAACGCCGGCAGCGGCAGCACGTCGGCTATTCGGTCGAATAAGGTAGCCAGAGCGCCCACGTCCGCCTCGGCAAAGGTCTCCGCGCAATCGCCGCCCTGGAGCAGCAATGCCCGCCCCACCGCTGCCTCGGCCAGCCGCCCACGCAAGGCATCGACCGCCTTCAGTGTTACGAGCGGCGGCGCCTTCGCCAGTGCCGCTTCAACCGCGGTTAGCGCCGCGGCATCGGCATAGACCGGCTGCTGTGCGGCGGGCCGCTGGCGCCAGATCGCCGGATGCCAGCCGCCGCCGCTCATCTCAGCCGCCGAGCGCCTTGCCGAGTTCGACCTGGCCCTGCTCCATTCCACTCGCCGGGACGGTCGCGGTCTTGAGGTCGCCGATCTCGCCCAGCTTCTCGAGGATCACCGATCCCGCCTCCAGGTCGTCGAGCCCCTTGATCGAGATGCCGCGGGTCAGCGTCACATGTGCCTGCTCGACCCCCTGTGCGCCGGCCGCGAGGATCGTGCGCGTCGGCGCGTCCTCGGCGACCAGCGCCAGCAGCGCGGGGCTGACATATTCGGGTCCGAGCAGTTCCAGCGCCTGCGGGGGCAGCAGGTTCTCGGTCATCGCCGTGCGTGCGGTCGGCGCGAGGCTGTTGACGCGGATATTGTTCTTCGCGCCCTCGATGCTGAGCGTCTGCATGAAACCGACCAGCGCCATCTTGGCCGCGCCGTAGTTTGACTGGCCGAAGTTGCCGTACAGCCCGCTCGAGCTCGTGGTCATGACGATGCGGCCGTAGTTCCTCTCGCGCATGCCGTCCCACACCGCCTTGGTGCAGATGACGCTGCCCATCAGATGGACGTCCATCACCAGTTGGAAGTCGTCGAGGCTCATCTTGGCGAAGCTCTTGTCGCGCAGGATGCCGGCATTGTTGACGAGGATGTCGACGACGCCAGCCTTGGCGACCATCTCGGCCACCGCGGCCTCGTCAGTGACGCTGGCGCCGAACGCCTCGGCCTGGCCACCGGCGGAGCGGATCTCCTCCACCACCTTCTCGGCGTTGGCGAGGCTCTGCGGAATGTCGTTGACGATGACCGTGGCGCCGGCCCGCGCCAATAGCAGGGCGTGGGTGCGGCCGAGGCCTCCCCCGGCGCCGGTGACGATGGCGGTGCGACCTGCAAGCGAAACGGCCATGTACGATCCCTCTTATGCGTTCGGGAGGGCAGTAGCGCGCTTCAGCGCAGTGACAAGATTGCCGAGCGCCTCTGCGTCCGCGCCGCACTTCACCAGGGCCGATCCCGCGATCACCCCCGCCGCTCCGCTCGCTAGTGCGTCGCGGACCTGTTCTGGCGTCGAGATGCCGAAGCCAAGCACTGGCGGCGGCGCTCCGGCCTCGGCCAGACCCGCGAAGAGGACGTCGTGGTCGAGCGCCAGGGTGGTGCTGGTCCCGGTCACCCCGGCCCGCGCCACGCAATAGGTGTAGCCGCCCGACAGCACGGCGATCCGCTCCAGCACGGGAGCCGGCGTATTGGGCGCGGCGATCATCACCAGTTCGAGCCCCGCCGCCTTGGCCGCCGCGCTGTAAGGCTTGGCTTCCAGGCTCGGCACATCGGCGACCAGCACCGAATCGGCGCCCGCCGCCGCCGCATCCACCATGAACTGCTCGCGGCCTCGCGCGTGGAGGATGTTGGCGTAGGTGAGAATACCAATCGGCACCGCCGGATGCTTGTCGCGAAGCCCGCGGATCAGGTCGAAGCTGTCGTCGACCTTCGCACCGGCGGCAAGCGCTCGTTCCGCCGCAGCCTGGATCACCGGCCCGTCGGCCACGGGATCGCTGAACGGGATTCCGACCTCGACCATGTCGGCACCCGCTTCGACCACTGCGTCGAGCAGCGCCGCGCTGGTCTCTTTGTGGGGGTCGCCGAGCATCAGGAACGCCCCGAACGCCCCTTCATTGCGCTGCTTCAGCCGCTCGAACATCTGGGCGTAGCGGCTCACAGTGCGGCCTCCGGCTTAAGCAGCTTGACCGCGCTCGCCATGTCCTTGTCCCCGCGCCCCGACAGGTTGACCACGATCACCGTATCCTTCTCCGCCCGCTCGGCTTCGGCCATGGCGAAGGCGATCGCGTGGGCGCTTTCGAAGGCGGGGATGATTCCCTCCGACTTCGCCAGCGCCTGGAAGGCGGCCAGTGCCTCGGCGTCGGTTACCCCGACATAATCCGCCCGCGCGCTTTCCTTGAGGAAGGCGTGCTCCGGTCCGACTCCGGGATAATCGAGTCCCGCGGAGACCGACCAGGTGTCGGCCACCTGGCCATCTCCATCCTGCAACAGCAAGGTCTCGGTCCCGTGAAGGATGCCGGGCGTCCCCTTGAGGATGGTCGCGCCATGCTCGTGACCCGACAGGCCCTTGCCTGCCGCTTCGCAGCCGACCAGCCGCACTTCCTCATCCGCGACGAAGTCGGCAAACATGCCGATCGCGTTGGATCCGCCGCCGACGCAGGCAGTGACGATGTCGGGCAGCCTTCCTTCGACCTCCAGCACCTGGGCGCGAGCTTCCTTGCCGATCACCCGCTGAAACTGACGCACCATGGTCGGGAAAGGATGTGGCCCGGCGGCGGTGCCGAGCAGGTAGTGCGTGTTGGCAAAGCTTGCGGTCCAGTCACGCAGCGCTTCGTTCACCGCGTCCTTGAGCGTCCGGTCGCCGGCGGTGACTGGGATCACCTTGGCCCCCATCAGCTCCATCCGAAATACGTTCAGCTGCTGGCGGGCGACGTCGTCGGCGCCCATGAAGATCTCGGTCTCCAGCCCGAACAAGGCGCCCGCCAGCGCCGTCGCGACGCCATGCTGCCCGGCGCCGGTCTCCGCGATCAATCGGGTCTTGC